>Ga0214162_1000001_pt1 | contig 89666 bp, 84 predicted proteins | sample LakMenepilimnion_3_FD_153000 | JGI IMG/M metagenome (GOLD analysis project Ga0214162, IMG submission 153000) | Freshwater microbial communities from Lake Mendota, WI - Practice 20APR2010 epilimnion v5 | ecosystem: Environmental > Aquatic > Freshwater > Lake > Epilimnion/Euphotic zone | place...
TGCTGCTAGAAAATCTTCAGCTGATCCGATGTCATTTACTGCAATTTGTGGTGTAGACAATTGTGCTCCGTAGGGATAGAAAGTAGTAGTTCCCGCTTTCGCGGCTGAAGGGCAAGGGTACGGTTCACCCGCTCACAAGGGCAAATCCGCTTACTTTTTTCAGTGTGAAAGATAGACTGGCAAACAATATGAAGAGATATAGAGAGCTTTTGGCTTTCCCCCAGGTCATTCTGCTCGGCGTTAGCGCATTTCCAGCGCGCTTGGCCTACGGCATGATCGGCCTAGGAATCTTTTTCAAAGCAGAGCAAGAGACCGGCTCAATAGCAATTGCTGGCTTTGCGATCGGATTGAACTCCTTGGCTGGCTCTTTAACTGCGGGCCTTCGAGGTTCGGTCATAGATAAATTCGGTCAAAAGTGGCCCATTCGTATTTTGGTTCCTATGTACGCTGGATTGATTTTGCTTCTCAACACCATGGTGACCAAGGAATCAATTTTGATTACTGCCTTTATTTTGGGTATCACCGCTCCTCCAATTAACTTATCTGTTCGACCATTATGGAAAGACATTGTTCCGGACTCATACCTAAGAACTGCCTATGCCTTTGATTCATCAATGATGAGTACGACTTCTGTAATCGGCCCTGTCGTTATCACCGCGCTCTCTTTATCTTCTCGCCCAGGTTTTGCTTTGGGAACGGTATCTGCACTGATGCTTACCGGCGGAATAGCGCTTTCGCTCACCCCAGTCTCTCGCGATTGGATACCAGAGAAAAAACACAAGGGTCAACAAAAACTTTGGCGAGATCGAGCTATCCAGCTTTTGATGTTTGAAGGGTGCTTCATTGGATTTGGTTGGGGTGTATTTGATGTTGCTGTTCCAGCATTTGCAACTCAAGAAAATGTTCAACATAGAGTTGCTTGGATCTTTGCAGCTTTTGGAATCGCAACAGTTATAGGTGGCCTACTAGGTGGTTTGGTTTCAAAGAAATTGCCACCACTGCTGGCTTTGCGACGCGCCTATGCATTGTGGTTGATCGCCTGCATTCCTATCGCCTTCACATATCCAGACTGGACCATGGCACTTGTTGGAGCATCTATTGGATTTTTTGGTGGCGCAGTACAAGTATTTTATTTTGAAGTTCTTGAAGCGGTAAGACCTAAAGGTTCACAAACGGCATCCCTTGGTTGGATATGGAGTGTTGAAGGTTCCTTTATGGCAGTAGGCGCAGCCGTTGGTGGTGTTGTCTCTGAAACATTCTCACCTCGTGTTGGATTAGCAATGCTGCCAATAATGATTTGTTTCGGATTAATCATCTTGTCTATTGGGCGGGGCCGATTAGGCGCAGCTAATGACATTCCAACCGATGAAGAAGACCTACAAGCTATGAAAGATATTTCTAACGAAGTTAAGTAGTTAGTGAGCTGCTTCATGCCAGGTAAGACCTAGCCCGGCATTGACATCTAGCGGCGCCTTTAGCGGATATGCAGCACCCATTTCACGTTTAACCAATTCAACAATTTTTTCTTCTTCACCGGCCACAACTTCCAGAATTAATTCATCATGGATTTGTAAGAGCAACCGCGATTCAAGTTTTTCACTTTCAATGGCCGCTTGGACCTTGAGCATGGCTAATTTGATGATGTCTGCAGCTGAGCCTTGAATGGGAGCATTTAATGCCATGCGCTCTGCAACCTCACGACGCTGCCGGTTGTCATGCATTAAATCGGGTAGATATCTGCGCCTGCCCATGATTGTTTCGGTGTATCCAACTTTACGGGCTTGCTCTACAACTATTTGTAAATAGTCACGAATTCCACCAAATCGTTCAAAGTAAGTGTCCATAAGTTGTTGAGCCGCAGGAGGTGTGATGTCTAACTGTGCTGCAAGACCGTAGGAAGAAAGCCCGTATGCAAGTCCATAGGACATTGCTTTCATTTGACGTCGCATTTCAGGATCTACCTCAGATGGCTTAACACCAAAGACAAGACCAGCAACTGTTGCATGCAGATCCTCACCTGAAGCAAATGCTGCCAACAACTTTTCATCATGAGATAGGTGAGCCATGATGCGCATCTCAATTTGGCTGTAATCAGCAGTGAGTAATGCGACATAGCCTTTACCAACGGTAAAGCAATCTCTGATTTTTCTTCCCTCTTCGGTGCGCACTGGGATGTTCTGTAAGTTTGGACCAGTAGATGAAAGTCGACCAGTAGCTGCAACAGTCTGCTGGAAATGGGTATGTATTCGGCCGTCCTTTGCTATTTCTGCAATTAATCCTTCAACGGTGCTTCCCAGTTTCTTTGTTTCACGTATGCGTAGTAATGATGTTAGAACTGGGTGTCCGCTCTTTTGATGTAGCCAATCAAGACTTTCAGCATCTGTTGTGTATCCAGTCTTTATCTTTTTTGTTTTCGGTAAATTCAACTCGTCAAACAAAACAACTTGTAGTTGCTTAGGAGATGCAACATTGAACTCGTGGCCCACTGCTTCATGTGCCGCCTTTGTTTCCCGCTTTACTTCCCCTTCAAAGAAGGCTGCAAGCTCATCTAGTTTCTTCTTGTTTACTGATATTCCAATGGACTCCATGCGCGCCAACAAATCGGCCACAGGAAGTTCCATGGTCACAAAAAGCTCCCACAACTTTCTTTCCTTCAACTCCCGAGTCAGCGAATCGCGCAATGTGAACATCGCACGCGCTGACGTTAAAAGGAATTGCTCGGGACTTGCCTCATTAACACTTGATCCATCACCCCAACGTTCTTGAATGTCTTTTAACTCTTGGCTTCTAACTCCTGGGTTAACAAGATATGCAGCCAATGATGTGTCAAAGCAGACTCCCCTTAAGGAGGTTGATCTGGCAAGGGATTTGGCATCATGTGCGATCTTCTGAACATTTACATCAGTCGCCCACTCCCCCATTACTGATGAGTGAACCAAAAAGACATCATCGGGAGATAAGGCAATTGCATAGCGGTGCAGTTTCTCTTCAACTAAATCAAAAGCTATTGCTATTTCCCCAACATGCTGGGCAATCTTTTTTGATGCTTCCTCATGTGTCAGGACGCCTTCGGTCATCTCAGCGGCAAACAACTCATATTCAGATTCAACTGCTGCGCTATTTCCTTTAAGCAAGATGGGTTTTATTCGATCTTGAAGTGTCTTGAACTCTAATTTCTCAAATAGAGGGCCAATGTTCTTCTCATCAACGCCAGTCCAGGAAAGTGCATCAATACTTAGCTCTAAAGGAACATTGGCAACCAGTTGGGTCAATTCTCTGTTTCGAATGACATCATTGACTGAATCACGAAGAGATTGGCCTACTTTGCCGCCTAATTTGTCGATGTTAGCTATCAATTCATGAAGAGAGCCATACTCCACTATCCATTTTGCAGCGGTCTTTTCTCCAACACCTGGAACAGATGGCAGGTTGTCACTTGGATCTCCACGCAAGGCTGCGAAATCTGGATACTGCTGCGGACTCATTCCATACTTTTCTTGCACCGCATCTGGAGTCATGCGCGTTAAATCGCTCTCTCCACGCTTTGGATACAACACAGTTGTCTTTTCATTGACTAACTGAAATGAATCACGATCTCCTGTGCAGATAAAGACTTCCGCATTTTCCCGCTCAGCCTGCTTTGCAATAGTTGCAATAATGTCATCAGCTTCAAAGCCCTCAACTTCAAATGAGGTAATACCAAAGGCGGTTACTAGTTCATGAAGGTAGGACATTTGTGATCTAAATTCATCGGGCGTCTTTGCGCGATTGGCTTTGTACTCCGGAAAAATCTCAGATCTAAATGTTTTGCGCGAGACATCAAAGGCAACGGCGACGTGGGTGGGTTTCTCCGATGTGAGCAGTGAGAGCAACATGGTTGCAAAGCCGTAGATAGCGTTGGTGTGCTGACCCTGGGCGGTCGTGAAGTTCTCGGCAGGAAGTGCAAAAAATGCTCGATATGCCATGGAGTGCCCATCAATAAGGAGAACTCTCTTGGATGCGCCAGACATGGCCCCCATCCTAGATAACAAGTTATGATTGGTTCATGACGCAACAGGATTTACTGGCATTAATTAAGGCACGCGGCAACGGTGACCTTGGAATCAAAATGGGCATTGAGATTATCGAAGCATCTGCCGAGCGGCTTGTTGCAACAATGCCTGTTGAGGGAAATACACAGCCAGCCGGTCTTCTCCATGGCGGGGCAAGTGTTGTATTGGCTGAATCTCTGGGATCAATTGGGGCGCAAATCCATGCAGGTCCAACACGACGAGTAGTCGGAGTTGATATCAATGCCACTCATCACCGTTCTGCTCGTTCAGGGCTAGTAACTGCCGTTGCAACACCAATATCACTTGGTAAGACGCTCTGCTCCTATGAAATTGTGATTTCAGATGAATCGGGGCAAAGAACCTGCACCGCCAGAATTACCTGCCTGATCCTTGCCGAGGTCTAGGTCCTTTAGTTAAGGTAGGCCATCTAGGCGCTAAGAACTGCCTCATGCATCCACAGGATGCACTAATTAAGACTTGGAGCGCGACTTGAAGTTCACAAAAAAGAAGTTGAGCGCTCGATTTATTCTTGTGTATATCGCCATGATCACAGCAACAGCTGCGCTTTCATCAATTGCCTCCCCTGCCCATGCTGCAGAAACTACAAAGATCTACGGAGTGATTACAGATTCTTCTGAAAAACCAATTTCAGGTGTTGGCGTTTCAATTGCTGGTCCAGACGGCTTTAGCGCGGAAGTTAAAACTGATGCTCTTGGTGCATGGGAAGTTCTTGTTACCGCTAAGGGAACTTACGCCGCGACTATTAATGAAGGCGATCTACCATCAGGTCAAGCATTAACTGATCCCAAAAAAGGAACAATCAAGGCAAATGTATTTATGCTGGGAGTGGAGTTACGCCTTCTCTTTCCGATCGGACCTGGAGTTGAAAAAGCAACACGACTTGAGCGATCAGCCCAACTCACTGTCGATGGATTGATTTTAGGCCTAATCATTGCCTTGGCGGCCCTGGGTCTAAACCTTATTTTTGGAACAACTGGCTTAACAAATTTTGCACACGGTGAGATTTTAACTTTTGCAGGATTACTCACCTATTACTTCAGTGCAATAGTTAAACTGCCAGTTCCCCTTGCAGCACTAGTTGCAGTTGCGCTCAGCGCCTTCATTTCTGGGTTTTTGCAAGATAGGTATCTGTGGAGACCGCTGCGAAAGCGTGGAACTGGATTAATCGCAATGCTCGTAGTCTCTATCGGGTTTGCTATTTTCTTGCGTTACTTCTTCCTCTTCCTATTTGGTGGAGATACACGCCAACTTCCTCAATACGCAGGCCAAGCAGGGTTGGAACTTGGCCTTGTAAACATCACCCCTAAATCAATTCTCACCACAACTATTGGCATTGGATTTATTGTCTTTGCCACACTGTGGCTGCTCAATACCCGCATGGGTAAGGCCAGTCGAGCCGTTGCAGACAATCCAGCTTTAGCTTCAGCCTCAGGAATTGATGTCCAGAAGGTAATCCGCGCCGTTTGGATCTTGGGAGCAGCACTTGCCGGTTACGCAGGCGTCATCGTCACCGTCAACCAAGGAGTGAGCTTCCTTATGGGACAGGACATGCTGCTGCTGATCTTCGCAGCGGTCACCTTAGGTGGTCTCGGCACTGCAAATGGAGCACTCGTTGGTTCCTTAATCATTGGCCTCTTTGTTCAACTTTCAACGCTATTTATTCCAACAGAATTGAAGTACGTGGGAGCTCTAGTAGTACTGATTTTGATTTTGATTGTTCGCCCTCAAGGAATTCTGGGACGTAAAGAGAGGATTGGTTAAATGGACTTTCTCTTTGTAATCCAACAAACCTTAAGTGCAACTCTTGGCGTCAATGCCATTATTTTCGCCCTTGCTGCAATCGGCTTGAATATGCACTTTGGCTATACCGGACTACTTAACTTTGGTCAGGCCGGCTTCCTGGCTATCGGTGCTTACAGTGTTGCCGTTCCTGTTATCTCCTTTGGGTTATCTCTATGGGTTGCTTTCTTAATCGGCATTTTCAATTCAATAGTGTTCGCTCTGCTGCTTGGTGTGCCGACCTTGAGATTACGGGCAGACTATTTGGCGATCGTAACAATCGCATTTGCAGAGATTGTTCGACAAGTTGCTCGCTCAGCAACCTTCAATAGCTCTCTAGGTGGTTCTGATGGAATTACCGGAAAATTCGGAAAAGAATTTTTTGACCTGAATCCATTTAAGGGTGGCCTGACAACACCAATTCTTCGCTTTAATGGCAATGACCTATGGGTGGTAATTACTGGCTGGATTCTTGTAGCAATCATTACCTTCATCATGTGGATTATGGTCAACTCCCCGTGGGGTCGCGTTATGCGCGCCATTCGCGAGGATGAAGATGCTGTTCGCTCTCTCGGTAAGAATGTCTATCTATACAAAATGCAATCATTGATCATCGGTGGAGCTATTGGATCTATTGCAGGCTTTGTATACGCCCTTTCACGACAGTCAGTTCAACCTGATAACTATGGAACAGCGCTAACTTTCTTTGCCTACACAGTCCTGATTTTGGGTGGCGCAGCCCGTGTCTTTGCACCAATAGTCGGTGCCATGATTTTCTGGTTCTTGATTGTGTTCATTGAACAAATCCTTCGAGCAGGCGTTACCTCAAACTTAATTCCAGACTGGCTCATTGGAGTCAATCAGGTTGGACAAATTCGATTCATGCTCATGGGCCTAGGGCTTATGCTGCTGATGATCTTTAGACCACAAGGTATTTTCGGCGACAAGAAGGAGTTGGCACTTGATGCAAGAGCATAACTCCGGCGCAGGCTTTGCCTTAACCTCTGCCCAAACACCAGGATCTTCTAAACCGGACCCAATTTTGGTTGCTGACAACATTGTTCGTCAGTTTGGTGGTTTAACAGCGGTAAACGTTAACCATCTTGAAATCCAGCGCGGCTCTATCACCGCCCTTATCGGTCCTAATGGCGCGGGCAAGACTACTTTTTTCAATCTCCTCACCGGGTATGACTCACCCAACTCTGGAACCTGGAGTTTTAACGGCAAGGCTCTCAATGGAATTCCGCCACATAAAGTAGCTCGCCTTGGAATGGTAAGAACTTTCCAATTAACTAAAGCTCTCTACCGTCTAACAGTTCTTGAAAACATGTTACTTGGCGCAAAGCAACAAAAGGGCGAATCAGTTCTCTTGTCTGTATTCCCTTGGATTTGGCGCGCACAAGAGGAAGCTATCCGAGTAAAAGCGGTATCAATTCTTAAGAACTTTAAACTCATTGACAAGCAAGATGATTTTGCCGCTGCCCTTTCAGGTGGCCAAAGAAAACTTCTTGAGATGGCGAGAGCTCTGATGGTCGAACCTGAAATGGTGATGCTTGATGAACCGATGGCTGGCGTGAACCCTGCGCTCAAGCAATCACTCCTAGAGCACATTAAAGAGTTGCGCAATGAGGGCAAGACCGTGCTTTTCGTTGAACATGACATGGACATGGTTCATGAGATAAGTGATTGGGTAATTGTTATGGCCCAAGGAGAGATCATCGCTGAAGGAACACCATCAACTGTCATGGGAAATGCTCAAGTGATTGAGGCCTACCTAGGCGCCCATCATAATGCCGATCTATCAAGTGAGGAGGCATAGCTCATGGACTCAACTACAAATTCACCATTAGTTTCTGCAAATGATCTAGTCGCAGGTTACCTACCAGGCATCAATATTCTCAATGGTTGCAATCTCTATGCCAATAAGGGCGAACTCGTAGGCATCATTGGTCCTAATGGAGCAGGAAAATCAACCCTGCTTAAGGCCCTGTTTGGACTGGTTAAAGTTCGTGAAGGTAAAGTCACCTTATCTGGTGAAGAGATCACTAACTTAAGAGCAGATCAATTAGTAGCAAGAGGCATTGGCTTTGTTCCCCAAAGCAACAACGTTTTCCCATCATTGACTATTGAAGAAAATCTTCAGATGGGTGCATTCCAGTCACCCCGTCAATTCTCCGAACGCTTTGATTTTGTAACCGACCTTTTTCCAACCCTTGGAACTCGTCGCAAGCAACGAGCAGGTTCTCTCTCAGGTGGCGAACGTCAAATGGTTGCTATGGGACGAGCATTAATGATGGAACCATCTGTTTTGCTTTTAGATGAACCAAGTGCCGGCCTCTCCCCTGCATTACAAGATGAAGTTTTTGTTCGCGTTCGTGAAATTAACAAAATCGGCGTGACTGTGATTATGGTGGAGCAAAATGCCCGTAGATGTTTACAAATTGTTGATCGTGGTTATGTCTTGGATCAAGGAAAGAATGCTTACGAAGGAACAGGTAAGTCTCTATCTACTGATCCTAAGGTCATTGAACTCTACCTCGGCACGCTAGCAAAGAAATAAATTCACTTAAAAATATTTAGACATAAGAATGGCCCGCCGGATAACCGACGGGCCATTCTTACTACTTATTGTGCTAGTTACTCGCCCGCTGGCACATCACCAGAGATGAACTCTGCTGGAAGTGCTACGTACTTGTCGTTAGCTTCGTAAACATACACACCCATTGTTGCGTATGAAGGATCGCCATTATCAGCGAACTCGATTGGACCAGATACACCGTCATAGTCGATGTCCTCGCCCTTTGCGATCAACGCCTTGCAATCAGCAAAGGTTGTGCACTTTGTGCCACCCTTTGAAACAGAGACGAGGTTGTCGCGGATTGTCTTTCCATCCGTTGCTTTACCCTGCTCTGCAGCAAGTGCAATCAAGATAACTGCGTCGTATGACTCAGCAGCGTATGAGTAATCAGTTAGGTTTGGATCTACTCCAAGTAGACGCGCCTGAAGGTCTCCGCCAGCTAATACGCCAGGAAGAGTTCCCTTAACGCCCTTCATGATTCCTGCAGGTAGATCCTTGTAAGCACCGCTTGAAAGGTTTCCATCTACTAGGTATGTCTTAACCTTGTTAGGTCCGATTCCCTGCTTGATAAGCTCAGTGAAAATCTTTGCTGTCTCATCAAAACCGATAATCGCAATTGCATCTGGCTTTGCAGCCTTTGCCTTTGCAACATCAGCTGAGAAGTCTGAAGCCTGTGGGTTGTAAACAATGTTTGTTGATGTTCCGGTGAATGCAGCCATTGCGTACTTAGCAAGACCGTTTCCGTATGCATCATCAAGGTTAAGGATTACAACGTTCTTAGCGCCTTCCTTAGCCATCAACTGTCCAAGAACTGCTCCCTGGAAAGTATCTGAAGGTGCTGAACGGAAGTAGTAACCGTCATCTGCATAGTTTGTGAAATCTGGTGATGTGTTAGCTGGTGAGAAGTGGACAATTCCAGCTCCAGCAATCTTGTCGATTACTGTGAATGAAACGCCAGATGATGCTGCACCAACAATTGCACTTACGCCTGCTGCGATATGTGAGTCAGCAGTCTGCTGTGCGATATCAGTACTTGTATCTCCTGAGTCGCCGCGAATGTGCTCAATATCTTGTCCAAGAACTCCACCTGCAGCGTTGATATCAGCAACAGCTAGATCAACTCCTGCAAACTCTGGTGGCCCAAGGAATGCAAGGCTGCCTGTCTCCGGCAATAACGAACCAATCTTCAGAGGACCAGAAGCTGTTCCTCCTCCACTGCAACCAGCAAGAACTAAGCTGGCAACAGCAGTAGCAACCAAAAGGGTTGCCTTGTTGAATTTCTGCATGTTTTCTCCTTTAGTAGTTCCTATTTCAAAGATATCTAGATGATCTTCAAAAAGGTTCCTCGAAGCATAACTAGCCTTCTTGGAAAGGTAAATACTTTTTTGCAAGGGAGTTTGGGGGCAATATCGTCATTTACCTTGAATCGAACGCGGCGACCTATCTCAAGTATTGGGATTTATCTAAAGGCTACTTATCGGGCACTGCGTTGGGGTTGATGACCGCCTCTGCCACATCCTTCATTGAAAGCCGACGATCCATAGCCGCTCTTTGAATCCAAGAGAACGCCTCTGGCTCAGAGAGATTAAGAGCTTTCATCAAGATGCCCTTGGCTCGATCAATCAATTTTCGTGTTTCAAGTCGATCATGCAGATCTGCTACCTCAGCAGCTAAAGATTTCATCTGAAGGTGTCGACTAATTGCAATCTCAATAGCCGGCATGAGATCTCCAATAGTAAATGGCTTAACCACATATGCCATGACACCTGCATCACGTGCCCGATCAACTAGCTCCTTTTGAGAAAAAGCAGTCAACATCAAAACGGGTGCAATCTCAATGATTTTTTCAGCAGCAGAAATTCCATCAAGAATTGGCATCTTCACATCAAGAATTGCAAGGTCAGGTCTGTGTTCAGTTGCAAGATCAATTGCCTCTTGCCCATTGGTGGCTTGAGCGACAACCTCATAGCCGGCACCTTGCAACATTTCGACAAGGTCCATGCGAATTAACGCTTCATCTTCGGCAACGAGAATTCTCACGCTCATTTTCAGGTGATCCCTTCGTAAGTCGAAGTACATCCATAGAGGATGTTTCTAGTGTGCCCCGAGTCGGATTCGAACCGACACTATGCAGTGTTTGAGACTGCCCTCTCTACCGTTGGAGTACCGAGGCATTTGATGGAGCAATCTTAGCGGTATGCCGCTACTACTCCACCAACTGCATCTCCTACAACGTGAACACGCATCGCGTTCGTTGAGCCAGGAATTCCCGGAGGAGATCCTGCAACAATGACTACATTTTCGCCGATGTGAGCACGGCCAGATTCAATTAACAAGGTATCGGCTTGCTTGACCATCTCATCGGTGTGCTTAACCATTGGGGTTACCTCTGGTTCAACACCCCACGACAAGGCAAGGCGGTTATAAGTACCAACTTCTGGAGTGAAAGCAACAATTGGAATTGGTGAACGAAGACGCGCCATTCTGCGCGCAGAGTCTCCTGATTGCGTAAAGGTCACCAAGTACTTAGCACCAACAATTGCGCCTACTTCAGCCGCTGCGCGAGTAATAGCGCCACCTTTTGTCTTTGGGGTTGTTCGCAACGCGCGGATCATCTCAAATCCACCTTCTTCTGTGCGAGCAATAATGCGAGCCATTGTTGCAACCGCTTCGATTGCAAAAGCACCTACAGATGTCTCACCCGAAAGCATCAAAGCATCTGCGCCATCTAGTACAGCGTTGGCACAATCTGTTGCTTCGGCTCTGGTCGGTGACGAGTTTGTAATCATCGAATCAAGCATCTGGGTAGCAACGATGACAGGCTTTGCCGCTTCACGGGCTAATTCAATACAGCGCTTTTGGACTAGTGGAACTTCCTCAATTGGCATTTCTACTCCGAGATCGCCACGGGCCACCATGATGCCATCAAAAGCTGCGACAATTTCTTCTAGGTTAACGACCGCTTGCGGCTTTTCAATTTTTGCAATTACCGGAATCCGGAAACCAATTTCATCCATGATTGCGTGGACATCTTTAATGTCAGCAGCGTTTCTGACAAAGGAAAGCGCAATAAAATCTGCACCAGCTTTCATACCCCAACGTAGATCTTCTTTATCTTTTTCAGAAAGAGCCGGAACAGAGACTGCAACTCCTGGAAGATTAATACCCTTGCTATTACTCACTGCACCTGGCTGAATAACTTTTGTAACTACATCGTTGCCTTTAACTTCAACAACTTCGACGGTTACCTTTCCATCATCAATGAGAATGCGATCTCCTGGCTTGCAGTCTCCAGGTAAACCCTTGTAGGTAGTTCCAACACGCTCTTTGGTGCCTTCTACTTCATCTGTTGTGATTGTGAAAATATCGCCACGCTCTAAATCATGTGGACCATTAGCAAAACGTGCAAGACGAATCTTTGGTCCTTGTAAGTCAACAAGGATTGCAACCGGCTTACCAGCCTCTTTTGCCGCAGCCCGCACTCGATCTAAACGAGTTTGATGCTCCTCATAGCCACCATGTGAAAGGTTCAGGCGAGCCATATTCATGCCCGCTTCAATGAGCTCCTTAACTTTCTCAGGAGATTCAACTGCTGGGCCCATCGTGCACACTATTTTCGCTCTACGCATGACGTTACCTTAAACCATCAGTGGGCGGTCAGTTGGCGCAATCGGCACTGGAAGTTGCGTGCGTCCAGTGAGATATCTATCAACTTCAGCCGCTGTGCTTCGTCCTTCAGCTATTGCCCACACAATCAGTGATTGACCACGCCCAGCATCACCTGCCACAAAAATGCCTTCCTCGGATGATTGGAAACTCTTATCGCGCTTAATATTGCCACGTTCATCTAATTCAACTTCAAGCTGAGTGAGTAAAGGCGATTTTTCTGGCCCAGTAAAGCCCATAGCCAAGAAGACAAAATCGCACTTAATCTCTTTCTCTGTTCCGGGCACCGGAGAGAATTTTCCATCTTTAAACTCTGTCTCGACTATTTTAATTGCGCGAAGATTTCCATTCTCATCACCTAAGAACTCTTCGGTGCTCACCGCAAACATGCGATTATCACTCTCTTCGTGCGCACTAGAGACTCTATAAATCATTGGGTAAGTCGGCCAAGGTTGTCCAGAGGGACGCTCTTCTGTTGGACGTGGCATGATTTCAAGTTGAGTAACACTTGCAGCGCCTTGACGAGTTGAAGTTCCCAGGCAATCTGCGCCCGTGTCTCCCCCACCCAAGATGACAACATGCTTGCCGTTAACGTTAATTGGAGAAGTTTCTATTTCGCCAAGTGCTTGTTTGTTTCCCCACGGCAAGAACTCCATTGCTTGGTAAATACCTTTGTACTCACGACCTTTAATTGGAAGATCGCGCCACTGCGTCGCACCAACTGCCAACACAATTGCATCATATTTCTTTCGCAAATCAGAGCCCGTCAACTCCATTCCAACATCAACACCTGGGCGAAAACGAGTGCCCTCTTTTTCCATTTGCTCTAAGCGACGATCAAGAATGTGCTTTTCCATTTTGAATTCAGGAATTCCATAACGAAGCAGCCCGCCTATTTTGTCTGCTCGATCATAAACGGCAACTGTGTGTCCGGCTCGGGTTAACTGCTGCGCTGCAGCAAGTCCTGCTGGCCCAGAACCTATGACAGCCACAGTCTTGCCAGTTAGGCGATCAGGTGCCATAGGCTTCACATTGCCCGCATCAAACGCCTCTTCAATGGTACGCAGCTCAACCTGCTTGATTGTTACCGCATCGCGATTAATTGCAACAACACATGCTGTTTCACATGGTGCTGGACACAGACGGCCAGTGAACTCTGGGAAGTTATTGGTTGCATGTAAGCGCGCAATCGCTTCCTCTTTATCGCCCCGCCAAATCAAGTCATTCCACTCTGGAATCAAGTTGCCAAGTGGGCAGCCGTTATGGCAGAAAGGAATTCCGCAATCCATGCAGCGTCCAGCCTGCTTTTGTAAGTGTTCAAAACTTTGTGGCTCATATACCTCGCGCCAGTCTTGAATGCGAACATCCACTGGTCTGCGAGTTGGAACTTCGCGTGGAGTTGTCATAAATCCCTTTGGATCAGCCATTAGCGGCAACCTCCATCACTAGTGCATCTGCTGGTAATCCTTCACGCACAGCTCTTTCCATTGCAGCAAGCACACGCGCATAATCACGAGGCATGATTAATGAAATCTTGCCAATACTCTTCTGCCAATCCTTCAACAACATAGAAGCTATCTCAGATCCGGTCTCTGCATAGTATGAAGAAATATGAGCCTTAAGAATCTCTTTCTGATCTTCTGGAACAGCTAAGACATCGACCATGTCGGTATTGACGTTGGCCGAATCCAGATCCAAAACAAATGCGCGGCCACCTGACATGCCAGCTGCAAAGTTTCGACCAGTACGACCTAGCACTACGACCGTTCCTCCGGTCATGTACTCGCAGCCGTGATCACCGATTCCTTCAACAATTGCTAACGCCCCAGAGTTTCGAACACAGAAGCGCTCTCCAACAACACCACGAATAAAGATCTCTCCGGCTGTTGCTCCATAGCCAATAACGTTTCCAGCAATTACATTCTCATGTGAAGTAAATGATGCTTTTTCATCGGGACGCACGACAATGCGACCTCCAGATATTCCCTTGCCAACATAATCATTGGAATCACCATATAAGCGAAGCGTTAGGCCTTTAGGAATGAATGCACCCAATGATTGTCCAGCAGAACCATGTAGCGTCACATCGATTGTTCCTTCTGGAAGTCCCTCTGCACCAAACTTGCGAGTGATTTCAGCACCCAGCATTGTTCCCACCGTGCGATTAACATTTCGGACAGGCAGGTCGATTTTTACCGCTTCACTCTTTTGTAGCGCTGCCTTTGAAAGCTCAATCAATGTGTTATCAAGAGCAGCATCTAAGCCATGATCTTGCTTGATGGTGCTGTGCAAAGGACTATCCACATCTGGACGCACCAAGAGTGGATCTAGGTTTAAGCCTGCCGCCTTCCAGTGGTCAACAGCCTTTCGTGTGTCTAAGAATTCAACATGACCGACCGCCTCAAGAAGGGTGCGGAAACCAAGTTGAGACAAGATCTCTCGAACTTCTTCTGCAATGTATTCAAAGAAGGTCTCCACAAATTCAGGTTTGCCAGTGAAGTTCTTTCGAAGTTCTGGGTTTTGCGTTGCAACGCCCACTGGGCAGGTGTCTAAATGGCACACGCGCATCATGATGCAACCAGAAACAACTAGTGGAGCAGTTGCAAAACCAAACTCTTCAGCACCTAAGAGTGCAGCAATAACAACATCGCGGCCTGTCTTTAACTGACCATCTGTCTGAACAACAATACGATCCCGAAGTCCGTTAAGGAGCAATGTTTGCTGTGTTTCAGCAAGGCCCAACTCCCATGGTGCGCCTGCATGCTTAAGAGATGTGAGCGGAGATGCGCCAGTTCCGCCGTCATGGCCTGAAATAAGGACAACATCGGCATGCGCCTTAGAAACTCCGGCTGCAACTGTTCCAACACCCACTTCTGCCACAAGCTTCACATGAACTCGTGCATTCTTGTTTGCATTTTTTAGATCATGAATCAATTGAGCTAAATCTTCAATGGAATAAATATCGTGATGCGGTGGAGGTGAGATCAACCCAACTCCTGGCGTTGAGTAACGGGCCTTTGCAATCCATGGATAAACCTTGTTGCCGGGAAGTTGCCCGCCTTCACCAGGTTTTGCACCCTGCGCAATTTTGATTTGAATATCATCACTGTTAACCAGGTAGTTACTGTTAACACCAAAACGTCCAGATGCAACCTGCTTAATTGCAGATCGCTTTGAATCTCCATTAGCCATCGGCAGATAACGCTCTGGCTCTTCGCCACCTTCACCAGTGTTTGATTTTCCACCAAGGCGGTTCATCGCTATCGCTAAAGTTTCGTGAACTTCCGCTGAAACAGATCCATATGACATAGCGCCTGTAGAAAAGCGCTTGATGATCTCACTTATTGATTCAACTTCTTCAATTGGAATAGGTGGGTTCACGCCATCTTTGAATTGGAATAAACCGCGAAGGGTCATCAAACGGGTGCTTTGCTCATTCACGCGATCGGTATAACGCTTAAAGATGTCATAACGCTTATTGCGAGTTGAGTGCTGCAAGGTAAAGACAGTCTGGGGATCAAACAAGTGTGGTTCACCCTCGCGACGCCACTGATACTCCCCGCCTATTGGAAGGCGCTTTGTCCCAGGAACTTCTCCCCCAGGCGGATATGCAACATGGTGTCGAGCGATAGTCTCTTGAGCAATGATGTCGAGTGAAACACCACCAAGTCGTGAAGTTGTTCCCACGAAATATTCATCGACAACTTCTTGTGAAAGACCAATAGCTTCAAAAACTTGCGCTCCGGTGTAGGAAGCAATTGTGCTAATACCCATCTTGGACATCACCTTAAGCACGCCTTTACCAAGACTCTTGATGAGGTTCTTAACAGCCTTTTCTGGGGTGATCCCAGAGATGACGCCTTGTAGCACTAAATCTTCTGCAGATTCCATTGCAAGGTATGGATTAACACATGCAGCGCCGTAACCAATCAGAAGTGCAACATGGTGAACCTCTCGCACATCACCTGCTTCAACGACAAGTCCAACCTTGGTGCGAGTTTTTTCGCGAATCAAGTGATGGTGCACGGCAGATGTAAGAAGCAGAGATGGAATGGGAGCATTCTCGGCATCGCCGTCACGATCAGATAGAACAATGATACGAGCACCATCATTGATCGCTTGCGATACTTCTGCCTTAATCTCATTGAGGCGATCTCGCAATGAGTCTCCCCCATCGGCAATACTGAACAGGCCGCGAATCACATGTGCGCTAAGACCTGGATAATCTCCATCTGCATTAACGTGAATAATTTTAGCGAGCTCATCATTGTCAATGACAGGAAATGCCAATGAGATCTGACGACAACTACTAGGGCCTGGATCAAGCAAGTTATGTTCTGGCCCCATAGAGGTGCCAAGACTTGTCACTAGTTCTTCGCGAATTGCATCCAAAGGTGGATTTGTTACCTGTGCAAATAATTGTGAGAAATAATCAAAGATTAAACGTGGCTTTTCTGACAATGCCGCAATAGGAGTATCGGTTCCCATTGATCCAAGTGCTTCCATGCCACTCTTTGCCATTGGTGTAACAAGAATGCGAAGTTCTTCTTCGGTATATCCAAAGGCGCGCTGGCGTCTAACAACAGATGAGTGTGGATAGACGATGTGCTCACGAGATGGAAGATCACTGAGCTTGACCATTCCGGCATGCAGCCACTCTTTATAGGGGGCCGCATTTGCCAATCCATCTTTAACTTCGCCATCTTCAATAATTCGACCTGCTTCAATGTCTACTAAGAACATTTTTCCAGGCTGCAAGCGACCTTTACGTTCAATGTTTTCAGCTGGAATATCAAGCACGCCAACTTCAGATGCAAGGACTACTAGCCCATCTTTTGTTACCCAGTATCGTGAAGGGCGCAAACCATTTCGGTCTAAAACCGCACCTACTTGATGGCCATCGGTAAAGGTCACGCAGGCTGGACCATCCCATGGCTCCATCATCGAAGCGTGGAATGCATAGAAGTCTCTTCGGTTCTGCGGCATCGATGCGTGGTTTTCCCAAGCTTCAGGAATCATCATCAACACTGCATGCGGCAGTGATCGTCCACCTAAATACAAAAGTTCTAGAACTTCATCAAAAGATGCAGAGTCTGAGCCTGACATCTCCACAATTGGGAATAAACGTTTCAAGTCACCAGGAATAACATCACTAGCAAGTAAAGATTCGCGAGCGCGCATCCAATTGCGATTTCCTTTGACTGTATTGATTTCACCATTGTGGGCAATAAAACGATAAGGGTGAGCAAGGGGCCAGGAAGGAAAAGTGTTGGTTGAAAAACGAGAGTGAACTAATGCAAGAGGCGAAACTACTCGATCATCAGATAGTTCAGGGAAAAACTCTTCTAACTGCCCCGTTGTAAGCATTCCTTTATAGACAATTGTTTGGGAGGACAACGATGGGAAATAGAGATCAAGTGCGTGCTCAGCCCGCTTTCGCAAACAAAATGCAAGACGATCTAATGCGATTCCAGTCTCGCCATTCTTGCCTGCAACAAACAACTGCTGAAAATCAGGCATCACTGAAAGAGCGGTCCTGCCTAATGAACTGGAATCAATCGGAACTTCGCGCCAGCCAAGAACAACTAATCCCTCTTGTTCGGCTATTTTTGCGATGTCACTCTTTACATCTGCCCCCTGAGCCACAAATGCAATACCTGTTGCATATGCATTGGCTGCAGGAAGTTTGAAATCAACTACAGCCTGAAAATAGGCATCTGGGATGCGAATTAAGATTCCTGCACCATCGCCACTGTCTGGTTCAGCCCCTGATGCCCCACGGTGTTCCATGTTGCGTAGTGCTGTTAATGCTTTGGCAACAATCTCATGAGTTGGAATTTTGTTAAGGGTGGCAACCATCGCAACACCACAAGCATCATGTTCTTGGGCAGGGTTATAGAGCCCTTGTGCTTGTGGATAGTTGGATGCAAGTGCCATGCGCGATGCTCCTACGGGATGATCCTGAGTGTGGAGGGACATCCTTGGCCCGAGCGTGCTTAGTGCGAAAGCGTAGCAACAAGTAGGTAAAAGAGAAGGCTCAGAATGGGCTAATTAGATGCCTGAAATATTGGCTAGTTGACCAATTCCAGCGGTAATCGCCATACCCAAGCATCCACCGATCAAGACCCGCACGGTCGGTGCCAAAACTTTTGACCCCGAAATCTTGGCACTGACAACGCCGGTCAGAACTAAGCCTCCCAAGGTGAAGGCAACAATGCTCCACACTTTGGTGTCTAGGGTTGGAGCAAAAGCGCCTGCAAATGGGATCAACCCACCACTAGTGAAAGCAATTGCGGATGCGATCGCGGCCTGAACTGGTCTGGCCTTAGTGTGTGGATGTTGGCCAAGCTCATCTCTTAGGTGTGCCTCTAGTGGATCTTTGCGGTGCATCTCTAAAGCAACCTGTAGTGCAAGTGCAGGAGTTAGTCCACGATTGATATAAATATGTTGTAGCTCCTGCAGTTCACCATCTGGATCTGCTGCAAGATGTTCAATCTCCAAGAGGCGATCAGATGCTTCCACATCATTTTGTGAGCGCACAGAAACATATTCACCCACTGCCATTGACATAGCACCTGCGGTAATTCCAGCGATTCCGGCCGTTACAAGAAAATCATTTTTTCCTGCTGCTGCCACACCCACCATTAGCGATGCGGTTGAGACCAAACCATCATTTGCACCAAGGACAGCAGCGCGCAGCCAACCAGCACGATGAGTGCGGTGTTCTAGGTTTCGCTTGTGAACCTCTTCAAGTGCCATTTAATTAGCCTACCTGAAGGCTATGCATTCTTTCTTGAGCCACGAGCGAAAATGAGCGCAGCGCCAATACCGACAATCACGCTCACCCACACATTCACACGCAAGCCAGCGATCGTATTTGCAGAATCTATGCGGATGAGTTCTATGAAGAATCTGCCCACGCAATATGCAAATACGTATGCGGCAAAAACCTGTCCAGACTTTAGTCCCTTGCCAAATTTGATCAAGATAACTGCAACAACAACACACCAGATCGCTTCATACAAAAATGTCGGATGAAATGATTCAAATTGGCTGTAGCCAGCGGGGCGATATCTAGCGGGAACTTCTAGCGCCCACCAAGTATCCAAAGGACGTCCAAACAACTCCCCATTAAACCAATTACCAAATCTGCCAATAGCTTGAGCAAATAAGATTCCAGGGGCTAAGGCATCAATAAATACCGCAAAAGATGGGAGCTCTACTTGTTTTGCCAGCATCCGATATCGAATATACGCACCCAATAGCCCTAGAGATATAGCACCCCATATCCCTAATCCACCTTGCCAAATTTTTAACGCATCTAATGGATTTCCGTTTGAACCAAAGTATTCAGCCGGTGAGGAAATAACATGGTAAATACGACCACCAATCACACCAGCTGGAACAGCAGTGATGGCAACTTCAGAGACAACGCCTTTGCCAAGTGGAGTTGCCGCGCGAAACCTTCTATCGCCCAACCATATGGCTATTGTGATTCCAGTGATGATGCAGAGTGCGTAGTAGTGAATTGTTACAGGACCGATTTCCAATGCCGATTGCGTTGGCGTTGGAAATGCGATCAACAACTTCTAGTTGCCTTCAATAAGAGCGCGTAATCCATCTGGACTAGGGTCTGAGACCTTGATTCCGTCAATGAAAACTGTTGGAGTTCCCTGAACTCCATATTTAGACATTGATTCGGAATTTGCTTGCACAAGGTTGACCTTCTGGCCATCAGTCACGCACGTAGCGAATTTTTCTGAAGTTATTCCAACTTTTTTTCCAATGGCTATCAAAGTTTCATTGCTCCAAAAACCAGAGTTTTCCAATGGTGATTGAACCCGATACAAAGCCTTGTGGAAATCTAAATATTGGCCTTCATCTGCAGCACAAAATGACGCATTAGCCGCGCGCACTGACTCATCACCCAAGAATGAAAGAACGTGGAATCGAACTGTAGCTTTCTTCTCACGAACTAAAACATCAATATACTCGCCACTTACCTCTTCAAAAGATTTACAGGCAGGGCATTGAGGATCTTCCCAAACATCAACAATTTTAGCTAAACCTGGATTAAAGGTAATTGCAGATCCACTTTCCACATCAATTGTGGAGGTAATTGCACCCTTTGACTCGAAACCATCAAGGGCAGCAAGAGATTCATTTTCCTTGTTATTTTGACTAATCATTGAAAAAAAGACACCTGATGCAACAACCAACAAAACCATCGCAATCACGATCCAGCGAGTTACGTTGTCACCGCTCTTGACTTGCTGCTTAGCCATTCTTACTCCTTTGTCGAAGGTGCTGCTTTTTCAATGGATAACTTTCCATACGGGAAAAAGTATAGATAAAGGGCGGCTAGGGCCAAACCTAAATCGCGCATGATTTCAATGAAATAGTTCATACGGACCTCAGAGGCCAAAGATGGGTCGATCTCCCCACCGCCACCAAAGCAGCCACAATCAATCAGCATTCCGCGGGCCCAGACTGAAGCGATAGCGCCGATAAAGACGATCATGATCAAGCCACTAAGAACAGCTGCTGGGCGAACCATAAATCCAACAATCAAAAGTAGACCAATAGCGACCTCGAGCCAGGGCAAGGCATAACCAATTAAATGCGCAAGTTCTGTTGGCATCAATTTATAAGCAGCAACTGCATTTGCTGAATCAGTTGGCTTGAATACCTTTAACCCGCCAGCAGCAAGTAACACCCCACCTAGGATAAGTCGGGCCAATAACGTCACAACTGGCTGAAACCGATCATTTAGTTTTCTCATCGTCCCTCCCGAACTCCTAACGCTAACTCTTTAGCCAAGTGAGAAATTGCATCAAGTCCTGCTTGTTCAGATGGCGCATCTAGTAATAACTTAATAAATGCTGAACCAACAATTACACCATCTGCATAAGCTGCTAGCGACTTGGCCTGCTCACGAGTTGAAACTCCAAGGCCTACAGATATTGGAAGTTCGGTGACTGTGCGAACCCGTGACACCAATTCATTGGCAGTTGAGGAAACCGCATCCCTACTCCCGGTCACGCCCATCATGCTCGCTGCATAAACAAATCCACCTGTTTTGGCTGTCACATTCTTCAAACGCTCATTACTAGTACTGGGAGCAACGACATAAATGGGATTTATTCCGCTCTTTTCAGTGGCTGCAATCCATTCATCAGACTCTTCAATTGTTAGATCAGGGGTGATAACACCTGATCCTCCATTGTCAGCAATGGACTGTGCAAACTTCTCAACACCATACTTTGCTATCGGATTCCAGTAAGTCATAACTACTGCAGCAACTCCAGTATCAGCTGCCACCTTTAGAGCTGCAAAAACATCTGCTGCTTTCGTGCCTGCCTTTATGGAAACATCAGCTGCCTCTTGAATCACAGGGCCATCCATCACTGGATCGCTGTATGGAAAACCAATTTCAATGGCATCAACTCCAGCATCTGCCAAGACTTGTATTGCTTTGGCGCATCCTGTCTGTGAGGGAAAGCCTGCAGGAATATAGGCAATCAAAGCTGCGCGATTTTCTTGGCGAACCTTTGCCATTACTTGATCTAGTTGAGTCATTAGAGCGGTATTCCAAAATACTCTGCCGCGGTTTGAACATCTTTGTCTCCACGACCAGACAAATTAATCAAGAGATGTGCATCTGGCCCAATTTCTTTCCCAATAACAAGTGCCCCTGCCAATGCGTGAGCAGTTTCAATTGCAGGAATGATTCCTTCTGTCTTACACAGCAACTCAAAAGCAGCCATAGCCGCATCATCGTTAATTGCGCGGTACTCAGCACGACCAATGTCATGGAGATAGGCATGCTCAGGACCAACGCCAGGATAATCAAGACCTGCTGAAATTGAATGTGACTCTACTGTCTGCCCGTTCTCATCTTGCAAGACATAGGAACGAGTTCCGTGTAACACGCCTGGAGTGCCGCCAGTAATTGTTGCTGCATGGCGTCCAGTTTCAACACCATCTCCCCCGGCTTCTAATCCGATCAATCGAACATTTGCATCCGGAATAAATGCGTTGAAGATTCCAATTGCATTTGATCCGCCGCCAACACAAGCAAGCACTGCATCAGGAAGTTTGCCAGTAAGTGCCAACATCTGTTCCCGTGCCTCGATACCAATGATTTTATGAAAATCGCGAACCATACTGGGGAATGGATGCGGACCAGCCACTGTACCGAGCATGTAATGAGTATCGGCAACGTTAGTAACCCAATCACGCATTGCTTCGTTAATTGCATCCTTTAATGTTTTTGAACCAGATGTAACAGGCACAACTTCTGCGCCAAGTAACTTCATGCGTGCAACATTGAGTGCTTGGCGGCGCGTGTCTTCTTCGCCCATATACACAACACACTCAAGGCCCATCAATGCAGCCGCCGTTGCAGATGCAACTCCGTGCTGACCTGCTCCAGTTTCAGCGATGATTCGCTTTTTACCCATGCGTTTTGTTAAGAGTGCTTGACCTAAAACATTGTTGATTTTGTGGCTTCCAGTGTGATTTAAATCTTCACGCTTAAGAAATATTCGTGCACCGCCTGCATGCTCCCCAAATCTCTTGGCCTCTGTGATGATGCTTGGGCGACCCGTATAGGTTCGGTGAAGTTCTGAAAGTTCTGCGATGAATGATGGATCTTCTTGGGAGGCTGCGTGAGCTGTTTCTAACTCTTCCAGGGCACCGATGAGAGCTTCAGGGACAAAACGCCCGCCATACTCACCGAAATGTCCATCAATAATCATTGGGCAAGCCTACCGAGCAACTGTCCCATCGCAACATTTGGATTTCCTGAGCGGACTAAAGCCTCTCCCACCAGTATCGCTGTTGCTCCATGCTCATGGGCAAACTCAACATCTGCGCGCGATGAGATTCCTGATTCTGCAACCCGAGCAATTGAAGAAGGAATCTGTGGAATTAGCTGTGCAAATGCTCGAGTATCTACTTCCAGTGTTTTCAAATTGCGAGAGTTAACACCAACAATCTCAGGGGAAATTGAGAGCGCGCTTTCTAATTCACTTGGAGTGTGAACTTCAATGAGAGCTCTCATTCCTAGTTCTTTCGAGAGCTGAAAATAGTCATCTAGTTGATTTTTACTGAGTGCTGCAACAATCAACAAAATTACATCAGCCCCATGTGCTCTAGCTTCATAAAATTGGTACTCATCAATCATGAAATCTTTTCGCAATATCGGTAGCTCAACTGAACTTCGAACTAAGTCAAGATCTGCCAAAGTTCCACCAAATCTACGTTGCTCAGTCAAAACACTTATTACTGCTGCGCCTGCTTCGGCATAACTTGCTGCAAGTCCTGCAGGGTCCACAATTGGTGCAAGAGCACCCTTGCTTGGTGAAGATCTCTTTACTTCTGCGATGACGGAAATCTCCTCTGTCATCAATGTTGCTAAGCAATCCCTCACTGGAGGAACAACCTCAAGGGCCTCAAGTAGCTGGGACATCGGCAAGCGTCTTGCTGCTAGATCCTCACGCACGCCTTCAATAATTGAATCTAATACGCTCACAGTTTTTGATCCTCTGTTGGGTCTATCCCCTTATCTAGTGCTGACCACGAATTTAGTTCGCGCGGTGCACGTTCATAACGAGATGAAATCTTAAACTTTCTTGTAATCAGCAAAACAATCACAATTACAAAAAATGCTGAAATGCCTACGGGTAATAAATCACTCATGGTTTTGACCCAAGCGATTTGCCGCATGCACCGCGGTTAGAACAGCGGCAGCTTTATTCCGACATTCTTGATTTTCAGATTCGGGATCTGAATCTGCAACAACTCCGGCACCAGCCTGCACATAGGCAGTCCCCTGAAACAATAACGCTGTGCGAATTGCAATACAGGTGTCGATGTTTCCTGCGAAATCAATGTAACCCACAATGCCTCCGTACAGGCCACGGCGAGTGGTTTCTAACTCTTCAATGATTTCCATGGCTCGAGGTTTTGGAGCACCCGACAATGTTCCGGCTGGGAAAACTGAGAAGAGTGCGTCAACTGGTGTGGCCTTCTTGGCAAGTTTTCCAACAACCGTCGAAACGATATGCATTACATGTGAATATCTCTCTATGTGCATGAAGTCGACTACTTCTACCGTTCCTGGCGCACACACTCGACCTAAATCATTTCGACCTAAATCAACCAGCATTAAATGCTCTGCTCGCTCCTTTGGATCAGCCAACAACTCTTCGCCCAATCGATGATCCTCTTCTGGATTAGAAGATCGCTTCCGTGTCCCTGCGATTGGGTGGATCATGACATCTTCTTGATTGACCTTAACCAAAGCTTCAGGACTTGAACCTACGATTTCGATTCCATCTGTGAACCGGAATAAATACATATATGGCGAAGGATTATTAAGTCGCAACATCCGATAAACATCTATTGCATCTGCCTGACAAGGCATCGCAAAACGTTGAGAGAGAACCACTTGAAATGCTTCACCTGCAAGGATTTCTTCCTTAACTTTTAAAATGTTCTCCTTGAATTGCTCACCGGAAATATTGCCTACGTAATCAGGTAAAGAGAAATCTGGAATCTCGGTAGCCTCACCTGATAATGGAGTAGCAAGATCGGCTTGCATGCGATCTAAGCGTTGCAGACACGACTGATATGCCTCATCGATGCGATCATCGCTACCATCCCAATTAATCGCATTTGCAATCAACGTGATGGTTCCATCGCTGTGATCTAACACAGCCAAGTCACTTGTAAGCAAAAATGAGAGTTCTGGCAATGGGATGTCTTTTGTTGTTAACTCTGGTAATCGTTCCAGACGACGAACAACGTCATAACCCATAAATCCAACTAAGCCACCAGTTAATGGCGGCAAACCCGCAATCTTGGGCGACTTCAAATGTGAAGCAGATAAGCGCAATGCTTCCAGCGGATCAATTCCAGTTGGTGCACCTGCTGGGGCAGTTCCCTGCCAATAGGCAACTCCATCTTTTTCACTCAGTGTCGCTTCACTTCTCACGCCAATAAATGAATAGCGTGACCAAGTACCACCATGCTCAGCTGATTCAAGTAGAAAAGTATTGTCAGCACTCTTGGCTAATTTTCTGTAAAGACCAAGTGGGGTCTCGCCATCTGCCAGCAGTCTCCTCGAAACAGGGATGACATTTGAGACCTTTGCGTAAGAACGAAACTCATCAAGATTCATTTAGTTGCCAAACTCGAGTGGATTATGAAAGCAGGTGCGCTCCCCCGTATGGCATGCAACGCCTGTCTGCGTAACCTTAATAAGTAGTGCATCTGCGTCACAATCTAAAGTTACAGAGTGAACTTCCTGAAAATGTCCAGAGGTTGCACCCTTTACCCACAGTTCATTGCGACTTCGGCTCCAATATGTAGCTTTGCCAGTTGAAAGGGTCAGCGACAAGGACTCAGCATTCATATAGGCAAGCATGAGCACTTCATTGCTTGAAGCATCTTGAACAATTGCCGGAATCAATGCCGCGGGATCCTGAAGCATCGCCGCTACCTGAGGATCAATTGTCATCATGTGCTTATTCTGCCTTAACGAGCAGCGACGGCGCGCACTGGATAATTGTGCTTACCGAGGTATGACTTCACGGCACCAATGCGATGAATACCAAAATGGAACACACTTGCTGCCAGCAAGGCATCTGCCCCAGCATCCAAGGCAGCCGAGAAATCTTCAAGACTCCCAGCACCCCCACTAGCAATCAAAGGAACCTTTGAGACGGCGCGAACTGCTGTAATCATCCCGATGTCATAACCAGCCCGCGTTCCATCTGCATCCATCGAGTTGAGCAGGATTTCACCAACTCCTAAAGCACAGGCTTTTTCCACCCATGCAAGAGCGTCCAGGCCAGTACTTTCCCGGCCACCATGAGTTGTTACTTCAAATCCTGATTCAGTATTGGCCCGACGTGCATCAACTGAAATCACCAAAACTTGCGAGCCGAAACGATCTGCAATCTCAGCTATCAATTCTGGACGAGCAATTGCTGAGGTATTAATCGAAACCTTATCGGCACCTGCACGAAGTAATCGATCAACATCTTCGACACTTCGAATACCTCCACCAACAGTTAAGGGAATGAAAACCTGCTCTGCGGTGCGCCGAACAACATCAAGAGTTGTCTCACGTCCGGCAACACTTGCAGAGATATCTAAAAATGTTAGTTCATCTGCGCCTTCAGAGTTATACAGCGATGCCATTTCAACTGGATCGCCAGCATCAACCAAGTCTGTGAAGTTGACACCTTTTACAACCCGCCCGTCAGTAACATCAAGACAAGGAATGATTCGCACAGAAAGTGTCATTTGCCGCTAACCCTGAGCGCTTCTTCCAAAGTGAACTTGCCTGCATATAAGGCTTTGCCCACGATAGCTCCTTCAACGCCCGTGCTAACTAGTGCAGCAAGAACAGCAATGTCATCGAGGGAGGAAATTCCTCCGCTTGCAATTACAGGCCTTGAAGTTGCAGCACAGACTGATTTCAATAATTCAATATTTGGTCCAGCCAATGTTCCATCTTTAGCAACATCTGTAACAACATAACGTGCACATCCATCGCGATCTAGACGTGCCAAAGTTTCGAAAAGATCCCCGCCCTCTTTTGTCCATCCACGGGCTGCAAGTGTGTGGCCCCGAACATCTAATCCAACAGCAATTCGATCTCCATACTCCGCAATTACTCGAGCGGTCCACTCTGGATCTTCAAGTGCAGCCGTTCCTAGATTGACTCTTCTGCATCCAGTAGCAAGTGCGCGCTTCAAGGATTCATCATCACGAATTCCGCCAGACAGCTCCACCTTGATATCAAGTTTTCCAACTACCTCTGCAAGTAATGCTGAGTTCTCACCACGACCAAATGCAGCATCTAAATCAACAAGGTGTAGCCATTCAGCACCTGCTGCTTGAAATTCAAGTGCAACATCTAAAGGGGCTCCATAAATACTCTCTTTATCAAGTTCACCTTGGACTAAACGAACTGCCCTGCCATCTTTCACATCTACAGCAGGCAATAACTTCAAGTAACTCATAGTGAATCCACCCAATTCTTAATCAGAGCTAACCCCGCTGCACCAGACTTTTCTGGATGAAACTGCGTTGCACTGATGTAGCCATCCTCGACTGCTGCTAAGAATTTCTCCCCATGCGTGCTCCATGCCTGATTAGTTCCAACAGCTTTCTTTGCAGCATAAGAATGAACAAAGTAAAAGGATTCACCTTCAACACCAGCAAACAATGTTGATGTTGTTGCAGCTTCAACTGTGTTCCAGCCCATGTGAGGCAATATAGGTGCTTCCAATTGTGAAACAGTTCCTTGCCAAATTCCGATTCCTGCATGTGGGGTCCCATGGGAATGTTCTGTGCCCTGAGAAAACATGATTTGCATGCCAATACAGATACCCAGAGTTGGGCGCTCTTTTGCTAAACGCTCACGCACAATTGCACCACCATCCACAGCATTTAAACCATTCATACATGCTGCAAACGCACCGACACCCGGAACTACTAATCCTTCTGCTTCAAGTGCGACAGAAGGATCTGATGTAACAACGACATCTTTCCCGGCCGTTGCAAAGGCGCGTTCTGCAGATCGTAGATTTCCAGATCCGTAGTCAAGAATTGCTATCAAAGAGATCCTTTAGTTGATGGAATTCCTGCGACTCTGCCATCTAATGACACTGCATCGCGCAGAGCGCGAGCAACAGCTTTAAACTGTGCTTCAAATACGTGGTGAGCATTGCGTCCCTCTAGAACACGAATGTGGAGCGCAATACGCGCCTCGGCAACAATTGATTCCCAGATGTGCTTGCCCAGTGTTGTATCAAAAGTTCCGATGAGCTCAACGATTTCTGGTTGACGGTGCACTAAATATGGACGACCAGATAGATCTACCGCGGCTTGTACTAGAACCTCATCTAAAGGAACCATTGAATCACCAAAGCGTCGAATGCCAGCCTTATCACCGAGTGCTTCACGAAGAGCCTGGCCAAAAGCAAGAGACGTGTCTTCTACTGTGTGGTGAGAATCAACATCAACATCACCAGTTGTCTTTACAGTTAAATCAAATCCAGAGTGCTTGCCCAGTTGAGACATCATGTGGTCAAAGAAGGGAACGCCTGTATCTACATTGATTACGCCTTGGCCATCGAGATTGAGTTCAACGAGTACGTGTGACTCCTTGGTCTTTCTTTCAACGCGCGCTGTTCTCATGGCTTTCTCCTTTAAATGAGTTCTTTGAGGGCTGATACAAACAATGTGTTCTCGGCTTCATTGCCAATTGTGACTCTTAAGTACCCTGATAATCCCACATCTCTAATCAGAACACCCTTTTCTAGCAAGGCCGCCCATAGTTGTGGCGCATCCTGCTTGAAACCCGTGAATAAAACGAAGTTAGCACTGCTTGGAATAGTTGTCAGACCCATTTCGTGAAGTGCCTGCACAACTGTGGCTCGAGATTCGATGAGAACAGACACTCCAGCCAATAACTCTGCATGGTGATCGATCGCAACTTCTGCAGCAGCCTGCGTCAGGGAGCTAAGGTGATACGGCAGGCGCACAATCATCATCGCATCTTTAACTGCCGCATCACTAACTAAGTAGCCAACACGAGCTCCAGCAAATGCAAATGCTTTACTCATCGTACGAATCACAAGCACATGAGGATTATCGGCAATTAAGGTAACTGCTGATTTTTCTTGTGAAAATTCTGCATAGGCCTCATCAACTACAAGCAATCCCCCAACTGTCTTACAAGCATCTGCCAACTCCTGAATCTCATCAATTGTTACCGCACCACCCGTTGGATTATTAGGCGTAGTAATAAAAGTTAAGGTCGGTTGGTTCCTCAGAATCTCTGACACAGCATCTGAAGTATTTAAGGAAAAGTCAGCATTTCGCTTGCCATCGATCCACGCAGCGCCAGTTACTTTGGCAATCAGTGGGTGCATTGAATAAGAAGGTGTAAATCCAAGAACTGATCCCCCAGCAAATGCTAAGAAAATCGATTGAATGATTTCATTACTGCCATTTGCCGCCCAAACATTTTCTGCGGCAAAATCAGTCCCACTTAACTCATTGATGTAGTTTGCTAGTTTTGTGCGCAACACCGTTGCATCACGATCTGGGTAACGATTTAAGTTAGCGGCAACCTGTGCGACAGCCTCAGCTATCGCTTTTTGCAAAGCAGGTGTAGGTGGATATGGATTCTCGTTTGTATTGAGTGATGCTTGTGCAGGAACTTGCGGCGCACCATATGGTGACATTGGGCGCAACGTTTCACGTAACGGCAACCAGTTAGGCCAGCTCATTACAAGTTCTCCAACCTGGCCGTCATTGCTTGACCATGTGCAGGTAGATCTTCCGCGTTGGCAAGTGTGACAACGGTATCGATTACTTGCGTAAATGCCTCTTGGCCATACTCGATGAAGTGCAACCCTCGTAGAAAAGTCTGCACAGATAAGCCACTTGAGTGGCAGGCACATCCTCCAGTTGGTAGCACGTGATTCGAGCCAGCCGAATAATCACCAAGTGAGACCGGCGAAAAGCGACCAATAAAGACAGCCCCAGCGTTACGAATCTTTGCAGCATCACTGCGTGCGTTGCGTGTTTGTATTTCAAGGTGCTCAGCAGCATATGCATTGACCACATCAAGACCTTGATTGATGTCATCAACTAGAACTATCGCTGATTGAACTCCAGTTAATGCTGTCTTAATTCGATCTGAGTGCTTTGTTTCCTCGACTCTCACCTTTAATTCTGCTTCAACATCTTTTGCCAATTCAAGTGAATCGGTAACCAATACTGCAGCGGCAATCACATCATGTTCTGCTTGGCTAATTAAATCAGCGGCAACATCTGTTGCTAACGCCGATGAATCAGCCAGGATTGCAATCTCGGTTGGTCCTGCTTCAGAATCAATACCAACGATTCCACGCAATGCACGTTTGGCTGCTGCCACATAAATATTTCCAGGTCCTGTGACAAGGTCACACTTTTCGCTCACGCCATCCATGCCATATGCAAACAGTGCAATCGCTTGGGCTCCCCCGACTGCATATACCTCTGTGATTCCAAGGAGCGCGCAAGTTGCCAGAATTGTTGGGTGTGGCAATCCACCAAACTCCTTTTGTGGAGGAGATGCCACAGCAATTGATTGAACATGTGCAATCTGTGCGGGAATAACATTCATCATCACACTGCTGGGATAAACAGCGCGCCCACCAGGAACGTAGAGTCCTACTCGATCAACTGGAACCCACTTTTCAGTAACAGTGCCGCCATCTACAACAGTGGTTGTCTTTTCAGAACGCACTTGATCGTTATGAACTTTCTTTACTCTTTCAATCGACAACTCTAAAGCGGCTCTAATTGCTGGATCTAACTGTGACAACGCCTCATTCAGTGCGAGCTGTGGAACTCGAATACTCGAAGGGGTAATGCCATCGAACTCTTGAGCCAAGGCAATTAAGTCGGCCTCAGTTCCATTTTTTACTCGATCCAAGATTGGCTGGATCAACACCATCGCCTCTGCGACATTAAGCGTGGCGCGAGGCAGTTCGAGGTTGTATTGGGCTTTGGATAGGGCTCGCCCACGCAGGTCAACGGTGCGAATCATTAGGCAATTGTAACGGCTTGACCCTCACACGTGAGTCTGAATTTAAACGAGGCAGTTAGGCCCAAGAATCGATTTTAGATCAGCACTCAAACTTGGCGATGAGGTGATTAACGCATCCACCTTCATCACAGTGCTGCTTCCGTTGTCATTTAATTGCAAATGAACTTCGCGCTTTCCTGGATGAGATCTCAAGATTTCCTTTATGCGCTCAACAACCGGAGGGGTGCACTGCTGTATTGGTAAGGAAATCACTAATGGGCCAGTCGGAGCCATATTGATATCTGGCATGGACATTTCAATGGCTGTAAATCGCAACTTGTCTTCTCGGCGATCAACGCGGCCTCTGATTGTCACAATTCTGTCTTCGGTCAATGACAATGAGTATTGGTTGTAGGTATTTGCAAAGAAGAGAACTTCAAGTGCGCCCTCTAGGTCTTCAACTGTAACAACTGCCCATGAAGCACCTTGACGAGAAACTTTACGTGTAACGCTTGTGATCAAGCCACCAATAGTCACAATAGATTCATGTTGTGCGCCATCATCGACAATTTCGCTGATTGACATATCTGTATTAGCACGTAAAACATGTTCCACTCCAAGAAGTGGATGATCTGAAACGTATAGACCTAGCATTTCACGTTCATAGGTGAGCAACATAGATTTATCCCACTCACCAGCTGGAACTTCAATATCTAATCCAGAGACAGCTGTGACCGCCTCCCCACCAAACAAATCAAACTGCCCAATAGCTTCGGCACGTTTTGATTCAATAACAGAGTCAATTGCCTCTAAGTGCACTGCAATCAAACCCTTGCGAGATGATCCTAAAGATCCAAATGCTCCTGCTTTGATTAGAGATTCAATAGTTTTCTTGTTACACACTTGGGCATCAACTTTTGCAAGGAAATCACCAAAGGATGTGTAGCGACCTTTGCTGGTGCGTGCGTTCTTAATGGAAGCTACGACACCCTCGCCCACATTTCTAATCGCAGCTAAACCAAAGCGAATATCCACTCCGCGTGGTGTGTATTCAGCATCAGATTCATTAACATCCGGAGATAAGACCTTGATGCCCATTCGTCGGCATTCCGATAGATATAAAGCAGACTTATCTTTGTCATCTCGCACCGATGTCAGCAATGCCGCCATGTATTCAGTTGGATAGTTAGCCTTTAGGTAGGCGGTCCAGTAAGAAACAACACCATATCCAGCAGAGTGAGCACGGTTAAATGCGTAATCAGAAAAAGGAATCAAAACTTCCCATAAGCGCTTAATAGCCGCAGTGGAGAAGCCGTTGGCCTTCATGCCTGCTTCAAAGGGAACGTACTCTTTATCCAAAATCTCTTTGTTTTTCTTACCCATTGCCTTACGCAAGAGGTCTGCACGACCAAGTGAGAATCCTGCAACCTTTTGCGCAATGGCCATTACCTGCTCTTGATACACAATCAGACCGTAGGTATCGCCAAGAATCTCTTGGAGTGGTTCAGATAATTCTGGGTGGATCGATTCCACAGGCTTGCGCTTATTTTTGCGATCTGCGTAGTTGTTATGTGCGTTTTCTCCCATTGGACCAGGACGATACAAAGCAATAACTGCAGAAATATCTTCAAATGAATCTGGTGACATACTTTTTAGCAGCGCGCGCATTGGTCCACCATCGAGCTGGAACACTCCTAATGTGTCACCTCGACTCAGTAACTCATAGGTCTTTGGATCATCCAACGTCAGGTCTTCAAGGACTACATCAATGCCTTGGTTTGCTTTAATGTTAAGCAAGCAATCATCTAAAACAGAAAGATTTCGAAGTCCCAAGAAATCCATCTTAAGTAATCCAGTTGCTTCACACGCACCCATATCAAACTGAGTAATAATCGCACCATCTGCTTCGCGGCGATGAATAGGAATCACATCAAGCAATGGTTCGCGAGACAAAATAACACCCGCAGCATGCACGCCCCATTGACGCTTTAAGCCTTCAAGACCTCGAGCGGTATCAACAACTCGTTTGGAATCTGGATCTGAGTTATAGAGAGCGCGGAACTCGCCGGCTTCTCCGTATCGATCATCCTTGGTATCAAATACTCCGCTAAGAGTGATGTCTTTACCCATCACACTTGGAGGCAAAGCTTTTGTTAACTTCTCCCCCACTACATACGGGTAACCAAGCACACGTGTTGAATCTTTAATCGCTTGCTTAGATTTAATGGTGCCGTAGGTGATGATCTGAGCAACACGATCTTCACCATACTTATTCGTGGCATAACGAATCATTTCGCTGCGCCGACGCTCATCAAAGTCCAGGTCGATATCTGGCATTGAAATACGTTCTGGGTTTAAGAAACGTTCAAACAAAAGGCCATGCTCAAGTGGGTCTAGTCCGGTAATTCCTAGCGAATAGGCAACAAGAGAACCAGCAGCTGATCCACGACCTGGGCCAACGCGGATGCCAACCTTTTTGGCGTGCCCAACTAGGTCTGCAACTACAAGGAAGTACCCCGGAAAGCCCATCTTTTCCATGACTCCGAGTTCATACTGCAAGCGAGCTTCATGCTCTGGCGTTAAACGGTCGCCTAAACGCTCGCGCATGCCTCGTTCAGCCTCTTTTTTTAGCCACGAATCTTCACTTTCGCCAGCTGGAACTTCAAACTGTGGAAGTAGATTCTCGCCTTCGCGCAAGGTGATATTGCAACGCTCAGCAATAAGTAATGTGTTGTCGCAACTTTCAGGATTTTCCTTAAAGAGCTCGCGCATCTCTGCTGCCGTCTTCACATAAAAAGTATCGTTATCAAACTTGAATCTCTTGGGATCTGCCAGCGTTGAACCTGATTGCACGCAGAGCAGCGCTTCATGGGCTGGCGCATCTGATTGCTTTGTATAGTGAAGATCATTCGTTGCAAGAAGCGGCAACCCCAACTCTTTACCAAGTTTTAGAAGGTCTTGCTTAACTCGAGATTCAATATCGATACCATGATCCATGATTTCAAGGAAAAAGTTTTCTTTGCCAAAGATATCTTGGTAGGCGCTAGCTGCCTTTATTGCTTCCTTATATGCACCCATACGTAGGCGAACTTGAATCTCGCCACCTGGACATCCTGTCGTGGCAATTAATCCCTTTGAGTGTTTAGACAATAACTCTTTGTCCATACGAGGCTTGTAATAAAAACCTTCTAAGGAGGCAAGTGATGACAAGCGGAACAGATTTCCAAGTCCTTCATTGTTTTCTGCCAAAATTGTCATGTGCGTATAAGCACCACCGCTTGACACATCATCTTCTCCGCCAGCCGCCCACTGCACGCGTTTTTTATCAAAACGAGATTCTGGTGCTACGTAAGCTTCGATGCCAATGATTGGCTTAACATCAACTTTTTTCGCTGCCTTATAAAATTCAAATGCTCCAAAAACATTGCCATGATCTGTCATTGCAATCGCCGGCATATTTTGCGCTGCAACTTCTGTCATCAATTCGCCAACGCGAGCCGCGCCATCGAGCATTGAATACTCAGTATGGACGTGCAGATGTACGAAATTATCCTTGGACATGATTGGCGAGATTAGTACCTATGGCAGAACGGCGTCGGATAGCAACGCCAGCGAGCCTGTGAGATCGGCTGGGTATGGGGCCTGGAAATGAAGGGCCGCATCGGTTATGGGATGGGCGAAGTTGAGTTCGGCAGCATGAAGCCAAGGTCTAGACATTCCTAAACTCTTACCAAGCACCGGGTCTGCCCCATATGTCGTATCCCCCACAAGCGGATGGTGCAGGGCTGAGAAGTGAACGCGGATCTGATGTGTGCGGCCAGTTTCTAATTCAATCTTAACCATGGAGACGCCACGGTAAAACTCAATTACTTCATAGTGAGTAATCGATTCTTTTCCTGTGGCCATCACTGCAAATCGGTGATCCTCTTTTGGATGACGATCAATAGGTGCATCAATTGTTCCAGTAGTTGGATCCATGTGACCTTGCACCATTGCGTGGTAAATCTTGTCTATCGTCCGATTGCGAAAAGCATCTTTCAAAACATGAAATGCTTTATCGCTCTTTGCAACAATCATTAAGCCACTTGTGCCAACATCTAATCTGTGAACAATTCCCTGGCGTTCGGCTGGTCCAGAAGTTGAAATGGTGTAACCAGCGGCAAGCAAGGCACCAATAACTGTTGGGCCAGTCCAACCTGGACTTGGGTGGGCGGCACATCCAACTGGTTTATCAATAACAACAATGTCGCTATCGTCATAAACAATACTTAAGCCTTCTAATGGCGTTAAAGGAATCGGATCAGAGTTAATTGGCTCTGGCATCAGAACTTCAATAATTTGCCCAGCTGCAACACGATCTGACTTTGGCATCGCCTTGCCACCAGTTGTGATGTCTCCATCTTCAAGCAACTTCACAACTGAGGTGCGAGACAAACCTAGGACTCTGGTCAGTGCACTATCTATACGTTCGCCAGCAACGCCTTCAGGGACTATTAAAGTGCGTGCTTCGCGATTGCTCATGCCTAGGAGCCTACCTTTGTTATGGGCGGGATATCTCGCGCGGTAAGTACCATCGCCAAGAGAGCAGCAATCACAATGGCTGAGTCTGCAACGTTAAATATTGGCCAATTTGGCAACTGCATCCAATCAATCACATGTCCCCGTAAAACACCCGGTTCGCGAAAGATCCGATCAATCAGATTTCCAATAATTCCCCCCATGACAAGGCCTAAAACAACAGCCCATCCCTGTGAAGTAATGCGAGGAGAAAAGTACAAAACTGTCAATAACGCGATAATTGAAAATATAGTCAAAAAGATTGTTGCACTAGTCGCAAAAGAAAAAGCTGCCCCTGGATTTCGAACTAGGGTTAATTGAAAAAATGAACCCAAGACTTTGATGTTTGATCTATCTGAAAGAGTGTTGACAGCCCAAATCTTTGTAGCGAGGTCAAGGATCCAGACAAACCAGGCAACACTAAAAAGTGTGCGCCATGTTCGCACCGTTAGCGCCGTTCTTCCTTCTGCTTGCACAGCATGCAGAGAGTCGCGCGTGGAAATACCTGCAGACGCGCCTTACCGATAGGTGCACCACATTCTTCACAATTTCCATATGTCTTGTTATCAATTCGCTCTAAAGCTCGCTCTGTTTGCAAGACCATGTCACGGGCATTGATCACTAGTGACATCTCATGCTCGCGTTCAAAAGTTTTCGTACCAGCATCTGCTTGATCATCGCCAGCACCTTCGCCAGACTCTTGAATCAATTCATCCATTTCAATTTCAACAAGAGCAAGCTCTTTACGCAGTCGCTCTAGCTCTTTGGATATCTCGGCGCGAACCGCTTTTATCTCTGCATTAGTCCAAGGAGCTTCAGATTCACTTACTACTACTGGAGTCGGCGCTACTTTAATTGGCTTAAGAGGCGCGATCTTCTTCCCGGTTTTAACAGGGCGCGGTGGTGGTGGCATCACCAAACGACGTTCCTCAATTACTGGGGCAACAACAGGTGCTGCAACGGTTGAGACTGAAACGGTTTGAGACTTCTCATCAACTGTAAGAGTGGTCTTTGATGGAAATGGCTTACCTGCTGCCTTTTTTACGGGAATACTTTTTACCGCTGCTTTTTTAACTGGAGCGGCTTTTTTTACCGGAGCGGCTTTTTTAGCAGGGGCTTTCTTTGCAACTTTCTTAGCTGGCGCCTTTTTTGCAACCGCTTTTTTGGCAGGAGCCTTTTTCGCAGCCGCCTTTTTGGCAGGTGCAGCTTTTTTAGCCGCAACCTTCTTGGCTGCCGCTTTTTTAACAGGCTTCTTAGGCATGTCGCGAACCTTATGCCTAAGCAGCCACCTATACCAATTACGCCACGGGCAATTTTTCCTATCTCCATGTCCTACACTTAAGCCCTCGCGTATATGGCGTAGACGGGGCTATCACCTCACGAGCCAGCAGGAAGAAATGGGTTAGCGCTCATCTAGAACCAGCACGCAAGAGATGAAGTGGCACACCAAGGTGTGCAAGGCGGGTGGTACCGCGAGAGCTGCAGATGCAGTGCTCGTCCCTCCAGAGATTGTTTTCTGGAGGATTTTTTATGTCATTTCGCGCCATCCCAGCAGCGGTAGATCTACCTGCCGTCGAACATTCAATTTTAAAGTTCTGGCGCGATAACTCAATCTTTGAAAAAACCGTTGCCGCCCGTGAAGGTGCACCTGCCTGGACATTTTACGAAGGTCCACCAACAGCTAATGGCATGCCAGGAACTCACCACATTGAAGCTCGTGTGTTTAAAGATTTGTTCCCACGTTTTCACACAATGAAAGGCAAGCAAGTAACGCGCAAGGCTGGATGGGATTGCCATGGGTTGCCGGTTGAGATTGCGGTAGAAAAAGAGTTGGGCTTTTCAGGCAAGGGCGATATCGAAAAATATGGAATTGCACCCTTCAATGACAAGTGCCGTGAATCTGTTCAGCGCCACGTAAGTGCCTTTACAGATATGACAGATCGAATGGGCTTCTGGGTAGATTTTGATGAGGCTTACTGGACCATGTCACCTGAATATATTGAATCAGTCTGGTGGTCCCTAAAAGAGATCTGGAAGAAAGGTCTTCTTGTCCAAGACCATCGCGTTGCACCGTACTGCCCTCGTTGTGGAACTGGTTTATCAGATCACGAGTTAGCCCAAGGGTATGAAACTGTCACAGACCCATCTGTTTTTGTTCGTTTTCCAATTACCTCCGGTGAGCTCGCACCCCTTAAAGCATCGCTTTTGGTCTGGACCACTACCCCATGGACATTAGTTTCTAACACGGCGATCGCAGTTCACCCAGAGGTTGAATATGTTGCAATCGAAGTCACAGATGAAGATGCAACTGAAGTCTTAGTTGTTGCCAAGAATTTGATGGATGCTGTTAAAGGTGAGAAGAAGATCCTGAAGAGCATGCTGGGTAAAGAGCTAGAGCGCGTTACATACAAACGACCATTTGACTACATCGAAATTCCTGATGCCCACTTTGTGGTGCTTGCAACCTATGTGACTACTGAAGATGGCACTGGCCTTGTCCATCAAGCGCCTGCATTTGGCGCAGATGACTTAGCTGTGTGTCGCAGTTATGGACTGCCCGTTGTAAATCCAATCGCACCTGATGGGCACTTTTTGGCAGATGTTCCTGTCGTTGCAGGAATGTTCTTTAAGGATGCAGATAAACCATTAGTAAAGGAGTTAAAGGCAAGCGGTGCTCTCTACAAGCATCAGCAATATGAGCACACCTATCCTCACTGCTGGCGCTGCCACACAGCCTTGATGTATTACGCACAGCCTTCCTGGTATATCCGAACTACCTCAATCAAGGATGCCCTGCTGCGTGAAAATGCAAAAACTGATTGGCATCCAGAGACTATTAAAGAGGGACGTTATGGTGATTGGCTCAATAACAATATTGACTGGGCGCTTTCACGTAATCGTTTTTGGGGAACTCCGCTTCCTATTTGGCGTTGTGAAAACAAGCATGAAATCTGTGTTGACTCGCTCAAGGAGCTAGGTGATTTAGCTGGTCAAGAGCTTTCAAATCTTGATCCGCATCGTCCATTTGTTGATGACATCACATTTGCCTGTGGTGAGTGTTCACAAACAATGACTCGTGTACCTGAAGTTATTGACTGCTGGTATGACTCCGGTGCAATGCCATTTGCACAATGGGGCTATCCGCATAAGGAAGGTTCAGTTGAGAAGTTTAAAGCCTCTTATCCAGCAGATTTCATCTGTGAAGCAATTGATCAAACTAGAGGCTGGTTCTACACATTAATGACGATCGGAACATTGGTCTTTGATCAATCCTCATATAAGACAGTTCTTTGTCTTGGGCACATCCTTGATAAGGATGGGCGAAAGATGAGTAAGCATCTTGGCAATGTGTTGGAACCAATGGCGCTGATGGATCAGCATGGAGCAGATGCTGTGCGCTGGTATATGTTGGCAGCTGGTTCACCGTGGGCAGCCCGTCGCGTTGGACATGAAAGCATTAATGAAGTTGTTAGAAAAACACTACTAACGTACTGGAACACCGTTTCCTTCCACGCCCTATATGCAACTGCCTCAAACTTTGAAATCTCACAGACTCCAAAACTTCAAGATCGCCCATTAATGGATCGCTGGATCATTTCAGAACTCAATATTTTGGTCCAAGAAGTCGATGCAGCCTTAGAAGATTTTGATTCACAAATAGCAGGTCGAGCACTTGCCCGCTTTATTGATGATCTATCTAATTGGTATGTAAGACGTTCACGCCGACGTTTCTGGGATGGAGATACTGCAGCCCTTGGAACTTTGCATGAATGCTTAGTGACGTTGACAAAATTGTTAGCGCCTCTTGTTCCATTCATCACTGAGCAGGTGTGGCAAGAACTAGTTCGTCCAACTGATTCAGCTGCGCACTCCTCTGTTCACCTTGCAGACTGGCCTGTAGCCAACATCGCTGCCATTGACACAGAACTTGGATCACAAGTTGCTTTGACTAGACGCATTGTTGAACTTGGCCGAGCAACTCGAGCCGAGTCTGGCATCAAGATTCGCCAACCTTTAGGAAGAGCTTTAATTGCAGCAAGTGGCTGGGCCACTTTGCCAGAGCAAATGCGCGAACAAATTGCTGATGAGTTAAACGTGCAAACTCTTGAAGATATTGCTTCAGCAGATGGCGACTTGGTCGATATCAGCGTTAAAGCTAACTTCAAATCACTGGGAGCAAAGTTTGGTGGTGCTGTTCAAGAGATCTCAAAGGCTATTGCCGCAACTGATGCAACTGCGCTGGTTAAGACTTTGCGTTCAACCGGCTCAACCTCTGTTGGCACCTGGGAAATAGCCCTGGAAGATCTTGTTATCACAGAGGTACCAAAGAGTGGCTGGAGTGTGTCCTCCCACGATGGAGAAAGCGTCGCCTTAGACCTTGAGCTCACCCCTGCCCTACTAGCAGCCGGTAACGTGCGTGAAGTCATTAGATATATTCAAGAGCGTCGAAAAAGTGACGGTCTAGATATCTCTGATCGAATCAATGTCAGATGGAATGCCACTGATGAAATCGCTGCGGCAATTGAATCAGACAAGCAACACATTGCTGATGAAGTCTTGGCTTTGTCTATGCTTCGTGACGAATCATTGACGGTGACCGATGAAGAGGTTGGTGTTGTTGTCGTATTAGAAAAACATTAAATGCGACTGACAAAGCCCATCAACAACTGAGTTCCAAAAAATAAGACGATAAAACTCATGTCTAGGCTGACTGCACCCAGGCGCAGTGGTGGGACGAATTGGCCAACAAACTTCATCGGCTTGTCAGTGACTGTGTAGATAGCTTCCACGAAATAAACGAGGATTCCGCGTGGACGCCATGTACGGGAAAACATTTGAATGTAATCAAAGATCAAGCGACCTAATAGCGCGTAGAGAAAAACGCGAAGTAAGGTCTCAAGTAATGAGCCAACGCTCAACATAAATCAGCTCTGGTTAAAAACACTTGCTTGCGCAGCAGCAGATTTATCTTCATTGCTCACATTCACATTTGAAGGTGAGATCAGGAAAACCTTCTTTGTCACGCGCTCAATAGTTCCGTGCAAACCAAATGCTAAGCCACTTGCAAAGTCAACAAGGCGCTTTAGCTCTGACTCATCCATTTCAGTCAGATTAATGATCACTGGGTTTCCTTGACGGAAATGCTCACCAATGACGCGGGCTTCGTTGTAGAAACGAGGATTCAAAGTAACGATGCGATCTAGTACTGGAAGTTCAAGTTGTGGTGCTAACTCAACAACTGGCTTAGGTGTCACCGCTGTTACTGTCGGATGACTGGTGATGCGAACACCACCTATTGGCTTAGTAGTTGGAGTTGGTTGGGCTTCTGGGGCATCAAACTCAGGCTCATCCATCAAGCCTAAATAACCTGCCATACGACGCAATGCATTAGTCATAGGTAAAGTTTACCTTTGCACTCAGCGTGAACCGAGGATTGAAGAACCTACCCGCACATGTGTCGCGCCATGAGAAATAGCTATTTCATAGTCCCCACTCATGCCAGCCGATAGGGATTTGGCTTTTGGAAATTGCTGCATGAAGTCATTGTGAATCGCTGCTAATTGGGCAAATGCTTCATTGGGTTCTACCCCCAAAGGAGGCACCGACATCAGGCCAGCCAGGGTGTGGGTTGGGGAATTATCAACCAATGTGGCAAGGGCGTATAAATCTTCAAGACCTGCTCCCCCACGATGATCTGCGCCATCTAATGAAACTTGCAGGAAAATCTGCAGTGGATGGGGTGCTACTTTTTCAATAACTTCAAAATGACGTGGGTCATCTAATGAGTGAATGACGTTGGCCCAGGAGGTAATTGATTTCAACTTGTTGCTTTGTATCTGACCTTGAAAATGCCAAGTTCCAGCGACACTTGCAGACTTTTCAGCACCCTCAGCATCACGGTTCTCGCCAAAATCAGTAACACCTAGATCATGGAGTATTTGGACATCGCTGGCTGGAAAGGTCTTTGTCACTGCAATCAAGCACACAGGATGTTCTGCAACCTTGGCGATCTTTGTGCGCACTTGTTCTAGATTGTGCGAGATCTCTTCTATGCGATTCATAAACTCACAACCCCTGCAAATCGCCCAGTGGGATTATCTCTTCGATGTGAATAATAGAGAGGGTCTTCTTGTGTGCAGATCGGCGATGCCTCAAATGTCAGACCTTGAGCAATCAACTCTGCAATCAACCCAGCTGGAAGATCTAGCGCTGGAGTTCCCTTTGAAGTAGTCGACAGTGATGCTGGATGAATTGCTACAACCTCTTGCTGCATCTGCAACGGAACCTCGTAGCACCTGCCACAAATGGAAGGTCCAAGAATTGCATGAATATCAATTGCACCTAACGCTCTCATTTGTTCAAGAGTTTTAATTGCAACCTTGTTGACAAGTCCGGCGCGTCCCACATGGACTGCTGCAACTACTTTCTCTGAAATCAACAACAAAGGAATGCAATCTGCCACCATAACTGCCAGAGAAACTCCTGCAGTTGTGGTGATCAAAGCATCACAGGTTGGTTCATGATCTAAGAGTTGATCTATGACAACAACATCATTGCCATGTACTTGATTCATAAATTGTGTATTTCCCAGCAAGGCCCTATTGGCAGCAACTGCACCAGGGTCATCACCAACATGAAATCCGAAATTCAAAGAGTCATAGACGCCAAGGCTGGAGCCTTTGCGTCGATCAGTAAAAAAGTGAGGCAAAGCCTTACTTCATGAAGTCAGGGACGTCGATTTCATCCTCTGGAACATTTTTCTCAAAGGTAATCCGGCGCCGTGGGGGTTCATTTCCAAGGTCAAGGGCTACTGCCAGTGGATCATTAGATGCGATTGGGTCTGCTACTCCGCTCAGAGTTGAGGCATCAATTACAGGTGTTGAAACCCGCTTTGGTTCCCCACCTTCAAATCCAGCTGCAACAACAGTAATGCGCACTTCATCACCCAGCGCATCATCAATTGTTGTTCCGAAGATGAACTTAGCGTTGGGATGTACCGCAGTTTGAACAAGCTCACATGCTTCGTTAACTTCAAATAAACCTAGATCAGATCCACCTGAGATTGACAGTAGAACGCCCATTGCGCCATCAATTGATGCCTCAAGTAGTGGACTCGAAATTGCCAACTCAGCTGCACGAAGCGCACGATTTTCTCCACGTGCTGAACCAATTCCCATCAAAGCAGAACCAGCTCCTGACATAACAGCTTTAACATCTGCAAAATCTAGATTGATTAAACCTGGTTGAGTAATGATTTCTGTAATTCCTTGAACACCAGAAAGTAAAACCTGATCTGCACTCTTGAAAGCATCTGCCAAAGTAATTGTGCGATCTGAAATTGCAAGCAAGCGATCATTAGGAATAACGATCAATGTGTCTACTTCAGCACGTAGTGCTTCGATACCAGCATCAGCTTGGGTTGAACGCAACTTTGCTTCAAATGAGAATGGCCGCGTTACAACACCAATTGTTAACGCACCGATTTCTTTTGCAATCTTTGCAACTACTGGTGCTGCACCTGTTCCAGTGCCGCCACCTTCACCTGCTGTAACAAACACCATGTCTGCGCCGCGAAGAATTTCTTCAATGTCATCTGCATGATCAAGTGCTGCTTCGCGACCTTTGTCAGGATCCATTCCTGCGCCAAGTCCACGAGTTGTTTTGCGACCAATATCTAATTTCACATCTGCATCACTCATTAACAAATGTTGTGCATCAGTGTTTATCGCAATGAACTCAACGCCTTTTAATCCGACATCGATCATGCGATTGATTGCGTTAACTCCACCGCCACCAATGCCAACAACTTTGATGACCGCTAAATAATTTTGTGGTGAAGCCACTGTAATTCCTCCTTATGAACCATAAACCTCAACTTGAGACTTACTATTCAATGCTTTTCGATAAGGCGAACCTAAAGTGCATACGGGTGATTATCAAACACCGACATGAAGTGATTACCGTGTCGCAATTTGTAATTTATTTAACGATTGGTGCATGTGGTGCTGACACATCAACTCTTTTTATTTCTGCATTCTCTGGCAACGCAATAAGTGCTCTATATACCTTTAATTTCAATTCATTATCGCCATCATTGCCCCAACGAATTTCAAGGTTCTTGCCAGCATTATCAACTTCAAGGACTAAAGCACCTGTGCCACGGACCTTTACAACCTTCAATGCTGACTTGAGATCTGCCGGCAATGAAGAGAAGAAAGTAACCGCCTTAGTTGCCGCCGTTAAATCAACAGCCTGGATCTGAACCAAGGTCGATGACGGTGTGCCACGAAGTGCAAAGCTTTTTCCAGTCGAATCAATTACTGTTTTGTTAAAAATTGCTACCGGTGTTCTTTCGGTGATTTCAATTGTTACTTTGCCGCTTACCCAGTTCCTGGATACTTGTGCATCAGCCACCCAGTTAAGGTCCTCAAACTTGGCAGCTACCGCCCGGGGTTCGATTCGGGCCAGCCTGTCCCCTACTGAAATATCTGAACTCAGTTGGGATTTAGTACCAATAATCTCAACCGAACTTACTGTGAAAAGTGATGACCAACCCAAAACATAGGTCGCAGAGATGAGAAGCACTCCGGAAACAAAGAGGATAAGGCGGCTTCTCATAATTATGCGAAACGACGATTCAAGCCATCGACAATGATTGGTGCCAGTGAACTAACGTCCCCTGCTCCTAATGTCATGATGACATCTCCTGGCTCTGCCATGGCGATGACTGAGTCTGTGACCTCCACGAAATTCGGAATGTATTCTCCGTTTTTCATTTGATTGGTAATTAATTTTGAGGTAACTCCATCTATTGGCTTTTCACTAGCTGCATAGACTTCTAAAACTATTGCGCGATCGGCGGTATCAAGAGTTTTGGCAAACTCTGAGGCAAATGCTTGAGTGCGTGAATAGCGGTGAGGTTGAAAGATCACAATCAAGCGACCATCTGCTGCATATCGACGTGCTGCCTCTAGCGTTACTTTAATTTCAGTTGGGTGATGTCCATAATCATCAATGACTCGAACTCCGTGAACAGTCCCCTTGACCTCAAAGCGACGTCCTGTGCCACGAAATGTTCCTAGCCCGGTCAGTAATTCAGCTGCGCCAAAGCCAAGATTTAACCCCGTTGCAAGCACTCCTGCTGCATTTAATAGGTTGTGATGGCCAGGTACTTGAAGTTCGATGTGACCAACAGTTTTGCCTCTCCATACTGCCCGAGCAGTTGAGCCCATTGTCATTAATTCAATGTTATCTATGTGCAAATCAGCACCCTCAGAAACACCGTATGAAATCAGCTGCACATTCTTTGTGGTGCCGGCAAGTGCGACCGCGCCCGCATCATCTGCGCAATAAGTAAGGAATCCCTCATGCTTAATGGTTGCTGCAAAACCTCTAAATGCTTGAGCCACAGACTCTGGAGTTGCGAAAAAATCCACATGATCATGTTCAACATTGGTTACGATCGCAGCAAAAGGGTTGTACTCAATAAATGAACCATCTGATTCATCAGCCTCTGCCACAAAGATTTCTCCAGTACCGCGGTGGGCATTAGAACCAGATGCGGTAATTGTTCCACCGATAGCAAAAGAAGGATCCGCGCCACATGCTTGCAACGCAACTGCCAACATTGAAGAAGTAGTTGTCTTTCCATGTGTGCCAGCGACTGCAACACTTTTTGAATCCGACATAAGAACTGCTAGTGCAGCAGCGCGCGTCAGGATGGGAATATTAAGTTCGCTTGCTCTAACTCGCTCAGGATTGTTCGCAGAAATGGCTGTGGAATAAACAACAACATCTGCCCCATCCACGTGAGAGGCCTCGTGAGAAGTTGCAACAGTTGCTCCTAATGCACTCAGTGCAACAACAACTGAGGAATCTTTTGCATCAGAGCCACTGACGGTGATGCCGTGAGACAGGGCAATCCTGGCTAATCCACTCATGCCGGCCCCACCAATGCCAATAAAGTGAATGCGCTTACCAATTAATGAGGACAGTGATTGCGTCATGCTTTCATCGCAAACTCTGCCAGTGCCACAATCTTTTCAGCCGCTTGAAGATCTGCCCCATCTCCTTGAATTGGTGCCAGTGCTGATTTTTTCAGAAGGGCTGAAATGTTGGTTTTCAAGAATTCTGCAGTGAAATCATTTTGATGAACTACCTCTGCCCTGTTACTTGCAACCAGTGATGCGGCATTAACAAACTGTTCGCCATTTCCAATTGGTAGAGGCACGAAAAGAGCGTATCGGCCAAGGGCCCTAAACTCGCTGCAAGTGACCGCTCCGCTGCGCGCAATTATCAAGTCAGCAGCCAAGTAAGCATCTGCCATAGCCTCCACATAGGCCACAGGGCGATAGTTGCCGCTAGCCACTGGCAAAGAATTGAGTTTTCCTACTGAGTGCAACACAGAGAAACCTTGAGAGTTAAACATATCAACCGAAGTTTCTATTACCTTATTAATAGCAACTGAACCTTGGGATCCACCCATTACAAATATGAGGGGTTCATCCGATGGAAAGCCAAGTCTGAGCTTTGCAGCCTGACGTGCCCCGCTCCAGTCAGACTGAGATTGCGTAAATCCTTGAGCAACATCTGAGCGTAATGGAAGACCAGCAAGGAGAGCAGCTTCGAACTTTCCTGAATCAACAGGATGTGCAACTGCCAAATGCTTTGAAAAAGCAGCACCTAAACGGTTTGCCCAGCCAGGTTTGGCATTTGCCTCGTGGATGACAGTTGGAACGGCAGATAGGCGCGCAGCAATATATGCCGGCGCACTTACATATCCCCCGAAACCAATAACAACATCTGCGCTCTTGATCACTCGCTTGGACTCTCGCACAGCTGACATCAAATCAAATGGAATCTTTAACCATGATGGTGATGGCTTACGTGAAACTCGCACACGTGGAATCAAATGTAATTCGAACTGTGCTGCCGGAACTAAAGTGTTTTCAAGTCCAGATGTCGTACCAAGAAATATCACTCGATCATTTGGATGAGAGAGCTTCCACTGACGGGCCACAGCTAATGCAGGTTCAACATGGCCTGCTGTGCCACCACCTGCCAGAACTACCGTAGCCATTTAATACCTGTCTCCTGTAACTCTTTATAGATTACTGGATCTCTTCGGGCAGCACCCAACACAAAACCAATTCCCATATAGGTCGCAATAAGTGCCGAACCTCCATAGGAAACAAGTGGCAAGGTCACACCAACCACTGGAAGCACGCTAATTGTTGAACCGACATTTAAGATGGTTTGAATCGCAATCCAACATCCAAATCCTGAGGCAACGTAGCGGACCATTGGATCGTGGGCACGTAGAGCAAGTTTAAAAATAGAAAAGATTAAAATGCTCAGTAATAACAAGGTAGCAAGTGTTCCAAACAAGCCAAGCTCTTCGCCAATTACAGAGAAAATAAAGTCGGTGTGAGCTGCTGCAAGATTTCCCCACTTTTGACGACTAGCACCAAGCCCCACGCCAAAGAAGCCGCCACTTGCTAGACCCAGCAAACTATGGGCTGGCTGCCATCCATAAAACTTGTATTGATCTTCAGCAAAGGGATTAAGAAATGCCATAAATCTTTCAACGCGATAAGGGGACATTAAAATAGCTGCAGTTAATGCAACTAGCCCGGCACTCAAACCCATTCCAAATATTCCTAGACGCAACCCTGAAACCCAGAGTAATCCAGCCAAAATACAGGCAAAAATAGAGGCGGTTCCGAGATCCTTGCCGACCATTACCAAGGCAATGCAAATAATGAATGCAGGCGCAATATGTTTGAGCACGACCGCGTGCTCAACTCCAGCGCGTTCTTGCTTTGCAAGCATAAGCCCAGCCCACAAAATCATTAAGAACTTAACTACTTCGCTGGGCTGAACATCGACAAATCCCAAACTAATCCAGTTGTTATTTCCTGCCACACTTTTTCCAATGAGTTGAACAAGCACCAAAAGCCCAATAGAAACAACAAATCCAAAACGAGCAATTAACTTCCATTGATTTAGTGTCAAGCGTGATAAAACCCAAGCCATTGGTATTGCTAAGAATAGAAAGATGAACTGGCGTAAGACAATTGCATAGGAGGAGCCCTTTGAATCCAGGGAGTAAATTGAAGAAGCAGAAAAAACCATAATTAGGCCAAGCAGGCTAAGAGCCAAGGTGCTACCCAGGAGCATGTAGTAAAGATTGACTGGCTTTGTAAAGAAGGTTTCCTTTTGTTGATTACTCATGAGCAACGACCTTTCGAACAGCAGCAGCAAAGCGATCGCCGCGATCTGCATAGGAAATGAATTGATCCATAGAGGCACAGGCCGGTGCCATCAACACCGCATCGCCTGGAGCTGCCAACTTGCCAGCTGCTACAACGACAGCCTCCATCAAAGAGTTTGAATCCCCACCACGCGTGTAATCAGCTGGTGCATCAACTAGCACGAAAGGGATATTGGGTGCGTGTTCCTTTAACGCTTCTGCAATCAACTGACGATCTGCGCCAATAAGTATTGCCGCTTTAATTCGCCCCTTACAGCGCTGAACAAGTGAGCTCATATCTGCACCCTTAGCTAATCCCCCAGCAATCCACACAACAGATAGGTGAGACATCAATGAAGCTGATGCAGCATGTGGGTTTGTCGCCTTGGAATCATCAACCCAAGAAATCGAATCACTTTCAAAAACTGTCTCAATACGGTGTCGTCCAGGCTTAAAAACCTGTAACGCCTCTTGGATGTGCTCATGTGAAACGCCAATTGTGCGAGCAAGTGCAGCAGCTGCCAGAGCATTAGAAACGTTGTGGGGCACAGTTGGCGTGATGTCTTTGAGTTCGCAGATCATCGCAGCCTCTTGTGGATCGGCAACGAATGCGCGATCGACTAATAACTCTTCAACCACACCTATTTCACCGGGTGCTGGGGTATCAAGTGAGAAAAATACCTTGCGCCCAGTGAAGCGATTTGCCCGCTGAACGACCTCTCCATCATCGGCGTTTAGTATCGCAACATCTGCTCTGTCTAAAATCGAAAATTTAGCATCTGAGTAGGCATCAAAGGTGCCGTGCCAGTCAAGATGATCATCTGCAATATTAAGAATTGCTGCAGCAACAAATTGGGCATCTTTAGCCCAATGAAGCTGAAAACTTGAAAGCTCTAGAATCAAAAAATCATATGGGTCTTTGCGGTCAACTGCCTCAATTACTGTGTCCCCCACGTTGCCACAGGCGACCGCATTTAATCCTGCTGTTTGCAAAATTTTTGCTGTCATCTCAACAGTTGTTGTCTTTCCATTTGTTCCTGTGAGGGCCAACCATTTTTGATGTGGTGCTAAATCGCTGTGCAACTGCCAGGCAAGATCTATCTCATTAAGGATAGGCAGATCACTTGCAAGTGCTTTAACAACCAGCGGATGATCCTGTCGCCACCCTGGAGAAATAACCACAGCATCGAAATCAGAAAAATTGACCTGGTCAGATTTGATGGCATCAGGTGCGTTGTCATCTGCAATCGTTACTAAGCCGCCACGACTTTGCAGTGATCGTGCTACTGCAGATCCCGTAACGCCAGCTCCTAAAATCAGGAACCGTTGCTTATCAAAGTTACTTGGCATTTCTTACTTAGCTACCCACTGCGCATAGAACAAACCAAGGCCAATAGCTACGGAGAGTCCAGCAATAATCCAAAATCTAATTACGATTGTTATCTGTTCCCAGCCCACTAACTCGAAGTGATGGTGCAAAGGTGCCATTTTAAAGACTCGCTTGCCGCCACTAATTTTGAAGTAAATAGTCTGAATCAGCACAGACAAAGTGATGATGACAAAGAGGCCGCCTAGTGGGATTAACAGCAATTCCACACGTAAAGTTGCTGCTAAACCTGCAATAGCCCCACCTAACGCCAAGGATCCGGTGTCACCCATAAAAATCTTCGCGGGAGCTGTATTCCACCAAAGAAATCCCGTGCAACCGCCAGCAAATGCTGCTGCAAGAACAGCTAAGTCCAAAGGATCTCGGACCGCGTAACATCCCGCGGCAGCATTAATCGCACAGCTTTGTCCAAACTCCCACACGCCAATTAATACAAAAGCTAAGAAGGTCATAATGGATGCACCAGTTGCTAATCCATCAAGACCATCGGCCAAGTTAACTCCGTTACTTGCAGACATCACCATGATCACAATCCACACAATGGCAAGCCCGGATCCCAAATAAATTGAAGTTTCTCGCACACCAGACAAATACTGAGAGATCGGCGCTAGGGAGTCAGAATCAACAAACTGCAACCCCATATAACCAAAAACTGCAGCAACAATTGCTTGGCCCAGCAATTTATAACGACCTGGTAATCCGCGAGAGTTTTGTCGTGAAACTTTCAGCCAGTCATCTAGGAAACCAATAAAGCCTAAAGAAACAACTAAGCCCATAACTAATAAGGCAGATGCGGTTACAGAGTTACCTGTAATCAAGTGGGCAATTAAATATCCAAAGACCGCTGCAAGAATAAAGATGATGCCACCCATGGTTGGTGTGCCACGCTTTGTGTGGTGACTACTTGGACCGTCATCACGAATAATCTGTCCATATCCTTTGCGTGCAAGAATGCGAATTAAGACCCGGGTTCCAAAGAGTGCAAATACCAGAGCAAATGCACCAGCGATGAGAATTTGTCTCAATTTTCAACTCCGCTCTTGTTTAGCCATAACTCTTCTAATTTTTGGGCTAGTACTTCAAATCTTTCAGAACGGGATGCTTTGACTAAAACCACATCCCCTGCTGAGAAATAATCTGTCATTGCTAGGCACTCATCAATACTTGCGTAGTGATGAATAAGCATCTGACCTTTATGGTTGCCGTATTCAGGTGCCCCAATAGCCACCAAATGATCGATGCCTATCTCTTGGGCAAGCGTGCCAATTGCCTCATGCTGAGCAGGGCTTGACTCGCCGAGTTCATGCATTTTTCCCACAAATGCCCACGATTCTCCCCCGCGTTCTTGGGCAAAGAGCACCAAGGATCGCATCGCAGCAGCCATTGAATCGGGGTTGGCGTTGTAAGAATCATTGATAATCAAAAGGCCGAACACATCATGTAGCTCCATGCGCCACTTGCTCGCATTTTCTGCTGTCGATAAAGAACTTGCAATTAACTCGATAGGAAGTTCCAGCGCCGTTCCAACAGCTGCCACAGCCAAAGCATTTGAAATCTGATGCTCTCCCACAATTCTCATACCAACTGCGTCACGACCTGCAGGTGTCACAAGATCAAAGTGCGGACAACCTTCTCTAATTTCAACATCTGCGGCCCGAACTTCTTGGGAATTGCCAAAAAGTATTGTGCGACCTTTATGCAATGAAGCCATGGCGGGTGTGTACTTGTCATAACTGCCAAGTACGGCAACAGCATCTGGTCCTAAGGACTGGATTAGCTCTGATTTAGTTTCTGCAATTGCCTCGACGGATCCGAATTCACCAAGATGGGCGGTGCCAACAACTAGCACGACTCCTATATTTGGTTGTGCGATTTCACACAGGCGTGCAATATCTCCCTTATGGCGAGCACCCATTTCTAGAATGCAAAACTTTGTGCGCTCATCGCACTGAAGCAAAGTAATTGGTAAACCTAAATCGTTGTTAAAGGATCCGGCAGGTGCAACCGTAGGTCCGGCAACGCTGAGCATATGAGCTAATAAATCTTTCGTACTTGTCTTTCCCTGTGAACCAGTAATACCAATAACAGTTAATCCAGTTAACTTCTTTCGCACAAATGAGGCAAGAGCTGATAACGCTTCAATGACATCATCTACAACTATGCATGGACCATCAATGCGATGGGTCGTAAGGGAAAACATGGCACCTGCTCGGTAAGCATCAGCTGCAAATTCATGTCCATCAACTTTTTCACCCTTAAGGGCCAAGAAAATACAGCCAGGAGTAGCTAAGCGTGAATCAAAAACAGGTGCTTTTGACACCAATAAATCTTTATCGCAATGTAATTGCCCGCCAACTAATAAGGCGATCTCACCTGCGGTTAATGTAATCATTTTTTGTCCTCGATTGCTCGCGCGAGCTCCACGCGATCATCAAAGGGATGAACCACGCCATCGATCTCTTGCCCTTTTTCATGCCCTTTACCCAAAATCACAACAAGGTCGCCTGCTTGGGCGTGGTTGACAGCTGTTTTGATGGCAAGTGCGCGATCTTCAATAACTGCACTTGGTTCTTGAATATCTAGACCCAAAGTCATTTGCACCAGTATTTGTTCTGGCTTTTCAGAGCGTGGGTTATCGCTTGTAAAAATTGCAATATCGGCACCATCTAGAAGCGCCTTACCCATTAATGGACGCTTTGAACTATCTCTATCGCCACCGCACCCAAGAACGGCAATTACTCGCCCATCAGTGATCTCATGCGCTGTTTCTAAAACTCGTGTCACCGCATCTGGTGAGTGGGCATAATCAACTAAAGCTGTGAAGTTTTGACCAAGGCGCACAGACTCCAAGCGCCCAGCTGCACCAGACAAGTGTGGCAAAATAGCTGCAATATCAATTGGATCAATGCCGCTTTCATTTGCAATAGCAACAGCCATTAAAAGGTTGTCGTAGTTATAGCCACCGTGCAGCTGAACTTTTCCTTCAATCAAAATCCCACCGCTACCCCGAATAGCAACATGTGCTCCCATGTAATCCTGTGTGATGGAGACAAAGTGCCATGTAGCACTTGGATCATGTCGAGACACGCTCATTACGGGAAGTTCGGTTTGAGCAGCTAACTTAATTCCATATGCATCATCAATGTTGATCACCGCTAAATCAGCAAACTCAAAGCTAAATAGCTTGGCCTTTGCAGCGAAGTACTCCTCCATCGTCTTGTGAAAATCTAAGTGATCTTGCGAGAGATTTGTAAAAGCAACCACCGCAAAGTGACTGCCACGGATCCGCTCCAGTGTTATCGCATGGCTTGAAACTTCCATAACTAAATTGCGCATATGACGCTCACGCATGACCGCTGAAAGAGCCTGTAAATCGCTGCTTTCAGGGGTTGTCCGCTTGCTGGTAAGGATTTCACTGCCAATACGTGTCTCAACAGTGCCAATCAACCCACTGTCCCGACCGGCAGCAGACATGATCTGGTGAAGTAGCGTTGTAACCGTTGTTTTACCATTTGTGCCAGTTACGCCGACGCTATACAAATCACGCATGGGCTCGCTATAAAACCAAGCACTGATAACTCCTGCAGCACGTCGTGGATTAGCGCTGATGATTACTGGGACGCCTTGAACTTTTGAAGCGCCCTCTTGGTCGGTCAAGACAGCCACTGCCCCACGAGCTATAGCATCATGAGCAAACTCTGCTCCATGAACTTTTTCGCCAGGAAGTGCTATAAACAAATCTCCTGCTTCAACGCTATTGCTTGATTGCGTCAAACCAGTAATTACCGTTGTTGCATTCCCCGATAAAGTTGCATTAGCAATTAAGGCAACCGCCTCAACGGTTCTCTTGAACTCTTCAATCGGTCTTGGCACTTGCAGCCTTCTTTGCCGCTAATTTCTTTTCTTCGATCAACTGCTTTTCTGTCAAAGAAACTGGAATAACTTTGGTGCCTGTCGGTGCGATTCCCTTTGACTTGAGAACGAAGGACATAACATCTTTAAATACTGGGCCACCTAGTGCGCCGCCCCAGTGGATTCCCTTTGGATCTTGAATAGTAACTGAGATGACATACGCCGGATTATCCGCAGGTGCAAAACCAATAAAGGAGGCGGTATAGCCGCGGTAGCAACCACAGGTGTCATCAATACGTTGTGCTGTACCAGTCTTACCTGCCACTCGGTAACCTTCGATGGCAGCACTTGGTGCAGTTCCGTTCCCAGATACAACGCTCTCCATCATGATGCGCATTTGTCGCGCCGTATTGGCACTAATTACACGCACACTTTCACGAGTTGGTGAAGGTGTGTAGTTGCCATTTGCATCACTTGTTCCCGCGATTACTGTTGGTGAAACTCGAACTCCATCATTTGCGATAGTTGCAAACACGCTTGTCGCCTGCATTGCGGTGAGTGAGTAACCCTGCCCAAAAGCTACTGTTGGCGCTGTTGTTCCAGACCAATCAGCAACTTTAGGCAAAATGCCTCTTGATTCTCCAGGCAATCCGGAGCCAGTTTTCTCTCCAATGCCGAACTTAGATAGATATTTGTGTAAAACATCATTTGGCATTAATTCGCCAATCAAAATTGAACCGGTGTTACTTGATACTGCGAGAATTCCAGATGAAGTTAATCGTTGAGTTGGGTGTGGCTCGTGATCACGGAAGGTCTTATCTGAGCGCTTGAGTGCATATGGGACTGTAAATACTGTTTCAGGAAGAATTGCTCCCTCTTCTAGCGCAGCTGCAAGAGTCATTACCTTGCCAGTAGAGCCAGGTTCATAAACATCCTGCACTGAGGGATTGCGCATTGCCACCAATGAAACTTTTGATGTGTTGTTTGGATCAAATGTAGGAGCAGTTGCATGCGCCAAAATATGACCTGTCCTTGGGTCCATGACAATTACAGTGCCACTAATTGCATTTGATGACTTAACAGCATCTGCAATCGCCTTGGCTGCAACCCACTGGATATCGCGATCTATAGTCAAGCGAATTGAAGTGCCTGCTTCTGTTGAAACTATTTCAGACTGTGAACCTGGGATCTCAGCCTTATAACCATTTGCATAGGAGTACTTGCCATCGGTTCCAGCGATAATCGAATTCATGCTGGATTCAAGTCCTGTTGCACCAACACCCTCTTTATTAACAAAACCAATCAGGGAAGCAATTAAAGAACCTGATGGATACTCCCGAACATAACTGCGCTCTGGGAAGAAACCAATAATTCGCTCTGGGCTCATTCCGGGCAACTTTGAGTTATAGAGATCAATAGCCTTTGTCAGCTTCAACCATGTTGCAGGCTTGGCATTTTCTGCAACCATGTTCCATTTACGCTTACCAGTCAGGGCTGTTTCCACATCAGAAACACTCATGTTAAGTATTGGGGCCACAAAAGCTGCGACTTTGGCTGGGTTCAGGATCTGTGTTTGGTCCACCACAATGCTTGTCGCAGCAACACTGCGAGCAAAGGCCACGCCATTAATGTCTGTAATCTCACCGCGAGGTGCTTGAAGGGTCTTTACCCTTTCCATTTCATTGATCGCCAGCGAGCGATAATCATTTGCCTGCACAGCCTGCACTTGCACGAGGCGCAAACCAAACAAAAACATAACTACGGCCGTCATTACTATGAGGGCCCGAATTCTGTTGTGCGCTAAGGAAAAGTTACCCATTGTTTGCCTCTGTCCCTGCTCCAGGCTTATCTAGAATTAGAAATGTTGGAGACTCTGAAGGCTTCATACCAAGATCGGTAGCTGCTTTTGCAAGCGCTTCTGGAGAGGACAACGCATCTATCTGACGTGCTATTGCTTCGCGCTCATCGCTGACTAACTTTGCCTCATACTTTAATTCAGCAAGTGCGATTGCATCTTGATTGAGCAAGGTATTGATCAGGAGAAGAAATAAGAGACCAATAACTCCCACTATCGTTACAAATTTTGCAAAGTACTTTCGATCAGCTTGCTGCCCACTGGAAAGATCAGGCACAAGTTTAAGAACAACTTGTGAAGACTTCTCAGCAAGAATTTCTTTTGAGCGAGTGATTGCCGGAGCTAGTGCAGTCATAGCCATTACGCGGCCACCCTTTCGATTGCGCGAAGACGCACTGATTGAGAACGTGAGTTCTCTTCTAGTTCGGCATCGGTTGGAGTTTCGCTTCCGCGAGTGATCATTGAAAACTTGGCAGCAAATTCAGGTAGTTCAAATGGAAGATCGCGTGGAGTTCCAGATGTTGTTGATGCGACAAACAATTGCTTGACGATGCGGTCTTCCAGAGACTGGAAGGACATAACTACTAGACGAGCCCCAACGTTAAGAAGTTCAAGAGCTGCAGGCAATGCGCGTGTAATCGTGCCCAGCTCATCATTTGTTTCGATGCGTAGTGCTTGGAAGGTTCTCTTTGCTGGGTTTCCGCCAGTGCGGCGGGTGGCAGCTGGAATAGCCTCCTTGACCATTTCGGCCAGCTGGGCAGTTGAATTCAAGGGAGCGATTGCGCGCTGCTTAACAATTGATTCCACGATACGAGTTGCAAACTTTTCTTCGCCATATGTGCGCAAGATCCGAACTAGTTGACCTGGCTCATAGGTATTAACAATCTCCCCCGCCGTGAGTGATTGTGTGCGATCCATACGCATATCAAGAGGTGCGTCTTGAGAATAAGAAAAACCACGTTCAACTTGATCAAGTTGCATTGAAGAGACACCTAAATCAAAGAGAGCGCCGTCAATGTGTGAATAGCCAAATCCAGCAACAATTTCGGCGATTCCATCAAATGTTGAATGCGCAGTTTTTAGGCGATCGGCATATGGTGCAAGGCGATCGGTTGCCTTTGCAATTGCATCAAGATCGCGATCTATGCCGATGACAGTTAAATGAGGGAACTTCTGAAGCAAGGCTTCTGTGTGACCGCCAAGGCCTAAGGTGGCATCAACGACAACAGGATTAGTTGAAGCCATGATTGCAGGGGTCAAGAGATCAACGCAGCGATCGCGCATTACAGATATGTGCTCAGTTGCACTTGTCATCTTTCCCCCTTACTTTTCATTGTTGCTCTTGCTTATTTCTTGTACTACATCTTTCTTGCTGTGCTGCTCTCACCTCTGGTCACTGCCGGCCGACGGATCTTTGTGTAGCAACGGCACCGGGGAAGGGGTGTCGCTGCGTTCGAAGGGTCGGCAGTGGCCACAAATGAGAGTTAGAACAAACCTGGAAAGACCTCCTCTGAAACATCTGCGAAGCTCTTTTCACGATCTGTTAAATATTCATTCCATGCAGTTGCGTCCCAAATTTCAACGCGAGTGTTTGCACCAATAACAACGCACTCTTTTTCTAATCCTGCATATGTACGAAGTGATTGTGGAATTGTTACGCGACCTTGACGATCAGGAATTTCATCGTGTGCGCCAGCAAACATGACACGGCTGTAATCACGTGCTGATTTTGCAGTGACTGGCGCTTGTTTTAGCGTCTCTGTGATAACTAAAAATTCATTCGATGGAAAAACATAAAGACAACGTTCTTGTCCTTTAGTAATTACTAAACCTGCAGCTAACTCATCGCGGAATTTTGCGGGAAGTATTAAGCGACCTTTGTCATCAAGACGTGGCTCGTGGGTGCCTAGAAACATTTTCAGCGCCCCCTTCCCCAGGTTCGCCGCGGACCTTCGTGCCCGCTTAATTCACCACTTTACTCCATTTCTCTCCTTTTTACACCACTTTTTGCCACTATTTACCCATTCGCGCCCCACCTCTCCCCACCCTGGGGGCATGAAAAAGCCCCTCACATGGAGGGGCTTGAGCGTTACTTAGGTACGGATTACTGCTCTTGACCTCTGTTGTCCCAGCGCTTTTCCATCCGCTCACTCATTGAAGAGCGTGTGCGTGGCTTTTTAGCTGCCTTTTTGCCGATACCAGGGGTAAAGCTAGAGATCGCACTGATTACGCCGCTAAGTGCAATCAGAAATCCGAGAATTCCAATGGGGGTTACCTTTGAAATTAGGCCACCAAACAAGGTGACAAGGCCTAGAAGAACAAGACCGGCACCCATCATGATGCGCTTGCGTGAAGGCAGACCAGGATTAGCAGAGAGCGCAGAAACTAGGCGTGGATCCTCAGTTAAGAGGGCAGCCTCCATCTCATCTAGTAGGCGCTTTTCGCGATCTGATAGTGGCACAGGCCCACAATAGAACAAATTCTCTATACCCGCTACTCGTTTTCTTCTATAGCCGGTCTAATCAATCGAGCAGGTCTAACAGAACCATCTCCAAACCGCTCACGGGCTCTGTCCATTGCCCCTTCTGCCTCGCGCCAGCCTTTTTCGCGCTCCCCCAGCAGCAATTGCACTGGTGCTGCCTGGCTTAAGTTCTCTAAGGAAACTCCCACTAATCGCAGGCGGGCCCTTTCGATGCGTAGAGCTTCGTAGAGACCCTTAACAACTTCATACACATCATGGGTGCTGTCGATTGGCAAAGGCAAAGTCTTGGAACGATTAATCGTTGAGAAATCTCCAAATCTCACCTTGATGCTAATTGTCTTTGCAAACAGTTTTTTATCGCGTAGTCGTGATGTGGCGCGCTCACACAACCGCAAATACTCGCGCAGAATTTCTTCTGGATTATCTAGATCAGTTGGAAATGTCTCTGCCGCACTAATGCTTTTTTCCGCATCTTGTGGTGCCACATCACGGTAATCACGACCCCAGGAGAGTTCGTGCAATGTCATACCAGCTGCTTCGCCAACTGCGCGAATTAAAGTTGTCCGAGGCAAATGCGCAATATCTTCAATTGTGCGAAGTCCTAAGCGTTCCAGCACTTCGGCAGTCTTTGGCCCTACTCCCCACATCGCAGAAATTGGCAGTGGATGTAAAAACTCCAAAATTCGATCACTAGTAATCTCTAGCATTCCATTGGGTTTGCAATGAGTTGATGCAAGCTTTGCAATGAACTTTGATGGTGCGATGCCAACAGAGCAAGTAATGCCCTCTTGTGCTTCAACCTTTGCCCGTATTGCTGCTGCGATCTCACGACCTGTGCCCAGTAACTTCTTGGCACCTGTCACATCTAGAAATGCTTCATCGACAGAGACTGGCTCAACATAGGGTGTGAAGCTTTCAAAGATATGCATGATGTGACCCGAGACCTCTTGGTAGCGCGCCATATCAACAGGTAAAAAGATTGCATGGGGTGCTAACCGCCTGGCTTGTCCCACCGGCATTGCAGAGTGAATTCCAAATTTGCGTGCTTCATAGTTGGCCGCAGAGACAACTCCGCGGGCACCCATTCCGATGACAACAGCCTTGCCTTTTAACTCTGGGTTATCTTTCTCAGCAACTGATGCAAAGAATGCATCCATATCGACATGGAGAATCGTTGCCTGTGTTGGCTTCTCATCCATTGTCATATTGCGAGCGTACTTTGTTTGGTGCTCCAACTTTCGTAGGCAGCACGTAAATCCCACGCCCCAGTGGCTCTTATGGAGATTCCCCTGGCCCCAGTTCTGCGGGTTACGCCCCGCACAAGTAGCAGCGATGTGGAGTACAAAACATTGGCGTATTCGCTTTGAACATCAGTGAAAAATGTGGAATCACTCAGCCCATATCCATCATCTAAGGTTACAAAGATGACACGTTTACCAGAGCGCACCGGTGGTGTCTGCATCGCAACCTTGATGCCAGCAACTAGCACTGATGATTGAGATCGCTGCTTTAGTAAATCACTAGATCTAACCGCCCCAATTGCATTGAGAAAGTCGCCATAGAACTCAATCATGTGACGGGACATATCAATACCTAAACGATCGACTTCGTACTTAACACTTTCAGCAGCTGTCATTGCAGGTAGGCCGCTGCTAATTAATGCTGGTGGATCAAAGCCTAAGTTCATCTGTGCGCCAGATACGGGCGCACTTGGTGATTTTTGTAGATCAGAAAAGTGGAGCAGTAGATCTCTGCGATTAACATCGGCGTGCAACGCATCAAAGGCACCGGTCAAGATCATGCTCTCTGTAACTGGGGCGCTAGCTCCTGACCTGCGCACAAAATCGTTTAAATCAATATAGGGACGGCCAGCAATAATTGATTGCACCTCCCCATCGCTCATGCCAGCAACAGTAGATAACGCAATACGAATAGCATTTCCATGATCTTCTACTCGATAGACAGAGTCAGATGCGTTGACATCAAGGGGTGCAATTGCAATCCCCATTTGTCTAGCCTCATCAACAATTAAACGCTTGGGATACATGCCAGGATCATGGGTAAGTACCCCGGCAAGAAATGCTGCGGGGTAATGCGTTTTGAGCCAAGCAGATTGATATGTAGGCATAGCAAAGGCGGCAGCATGTGCTTTGCAAAAACCAAAGGATGCAAAAGCGCGCAGCACATCCCAGATCTCATTGATGATCGGCAGTTCATACCCCTTGGCAGTTGCTGCCGGAAAGAACCAATCGCACACCTCTTGTTGGCCTGCCCGGTCCCCCAACGATCTGCGCTTTTCATCAGCCGTTGCCAAAGAAACCCCAGTCATCGTGGCGATGATCTGAATAACTTGTTCGTGGAAGACAACAACGCCTTCGGTATGGGCCAAGGTTTCGTACAAATCAGGGTGCATTATCTGTGCCGCACTCCACCCATGACGTGCCTTTAAAAATGGCGTGATCATGTCACTTTTAACTGGCCCTGGTCGAAACAGCGAGATATCAATAATTAAATCGGTAAAGTTTTTAGGAGCAAGCTTTCCTACTAGTTCGCGCTGTCCTGGACTTTCGACCTGAAAGATTCCAAGGGTGCGTGTTGATTGAATGAGCTCATATGTGGCTGTGTCATCTAATGGCACCGTATCTATATCCACAACATCTTTATGGACTCGTTCGATCTCTTTGAGCGAATACGCAATGGTGGACTGCATCCGCACACCCAACACATCTAGCTTTAGCAGCCCAACGGCCTCAACATCATCCTTATCAAAGGCAACCATCGGATATCCCCCGGCACTTGCCATTAACGGGGCGCGATCTAGAAAACCTCCATCAGATAAAACGATGGCACATGGATGCATCGCAAGGTGTCTAGGCAAACCATCTAGGCGTTGTGCCATCTCAATAGTTGCCGCCATTAATGGAGCGGAGGTATTAAGTCGGCGAAGCTCTGGTAATGATTCAAGAGTCTTTGCAATATTGCGAGCACGAACATGTGGCATTGATTTTGCCAACATATCTATCTCCATGCCAGGCAGGCCAAGTGCTGCGCCAGCATCACGGATTGCATGGCGTGCACGGTATGTATCAACCATTGAAACAACTGCGCATCGTGATTGATTACCGGGTGCAGCCCAATTGCTATCGCCGTATCGCTTAAAGACCATGTCATAGATTTCTAAACGTCTTGCAGATTCCACATCTATATCAATATCAGGTAGCGCTCTGCGCAAAGGAGAGCAGAAACGCTCCATTAACAAACCATGTTGCATGGGTTCAACCCCTGAAATACCCAGCAGATGACAGATCAACGAACCCGCACCGCTGCCACGGGCTGCAACTCGAATACCCGCATTTCTTGCCATGTCTGCAATATCTGCAACTGTTAAAAAATATGATTCAAATCCAAGTGTTGCAACTGTTGCAAGTTCATCATCTAAACGTGCGCGTGCTTTGTTGATTTGATCACTGCTGGTATATCGCCAGTTAATGCCAGCTTCGCTACGGCTGCGCAGCAAAGTGCGCATTTCTTGCGCGGTATTTACCCCTACAACATGGGGTTCTGGCAGGTGGGCTGCTCCTAATCCGATGTCTCGCTGGGGTGATAACAAGCAGCGCTCTGCCCATTCCCGAGTTGTCTTTAGCAATGCGCGTGGTGTGCGCTCCCCTGCAGCTCGTGCAATCTCGGCTGCCAATGAAATCATCTCATCACTAGATTTTAAAAAGCCTTCAGCGTTGCGGCGTTCTATATGGCGATCATGCAGCGGAACTAGCTGTCGCACACAATCTAAAACATCTGCAACTGGCCCATCGGTGCGATCTTTCATGCGCACAGCGTTAGTAATAACCGCCTCTAAATCATTGTCCCTAGCAAAGATTAAAGAGCGAGCTGCGTGTTCGGTAGATCGCGGACCACGCCCTGCTACCAAGTGTGAAACACATTCAATGGCATTGCCTGCAAATAGATCACGGGTTTGATTAAAGATAGCTAGCGCTTGATCAAAGCGATGGTTTTGAATAGCGCTACTCATGGGCGCTTCAGGCCCATGCATCGCATAGACATTGGTGCTGTATTGACTGAACTGTTGCAAAAAATCTAAAGTTAGAACCGGAACACGGGTATCACTTGTCATTGTCAGTGATGTCATCAATCTACATAGCGAGCGCCATCCCCCATCACTATGTGCCAGCAACGTGATGCGACCCTTACTATCGCCCAGGTCGATTGCACAATTGACTCCGATGATTGGTGCGATCCCGTAATCAACACAGCTTTGCGTAAAACGGATAGCGCCAGCTAACCCATCGCGATCTGTTAGTGCTAGCGCGGGCATTTCAAACTCTGCTGCGCGCTGTACTAAATCGCTAGGTTGGGTTGTGCCGTATTTCAATGAATAGCCACTGGCAACATTGAGGTGAATAAAACTCATACGTTACGAATAATCCACTGACCTGTTACTTCATCACGTTCTAGTTCAAAGGTTGTGAGCGCACCAATGGGAGCCGCCTCTACCCGCCACAGCGCACGTGCCTGATCATCAGGGCGATACTTGCCATCGCTAATGCGATTCCACCAGCCACCTGCTTCACACCATCTAGATAAGACCGCGTGAATGCGAAAACGTTTTCCTTTGTAGGTGAACTCAATAGGAGTTGTTGCCCCATCGATAGTGACATCGAGGGCGGAGTTAACCTGGCTGGCTGACATGTGTGAGGCTACCTTTCAAGGCTGTGGGTATTCGAACAGATGTTCGAAAAATAGCCCTTGCCACCGACAAATAGCAAGCCCGTGAGCGTGTTGAGCCTAGGCAGCCTAGGCGGCTCCGTGCCCCACACTTACCCCATGGAGATCATTGGCGGGTTGCTAGCCGGAGCCGTCATCGGCGCGGTCCTTGGATTTATCGGGGCGGGCGGGGCCATGCTCTCAGTCCCGATCCTTCTCTACATCTTCAACTTCTCGCCGCAGGCTGCAACAACTGCTGCCATTGCTGTTGTCTTAAGCGCTGCTATCTCGGGATTGCTTCCAAAGATAAAAAGCAAGGAAGTTTTGTTTAGAGAAGCTGGCATTATCTGGGCTTTGGGTCTTGTCACCAATATTGGTTTTTCAATCATTGCCCATCGTTTAAGTGATTCAGTTATAACAACAGGTTTTTCCATGGTGTTACTAATTGCAGGAACATCTATGTTGATTAAGCCAATAGCTGGCACTGAAAAGAAGGTTCCTTTCTTATGGCTGATCCTAATCTCACTGGTTATCGGAACGATGACTGGGTTATTTGGAATCGGTGGCGGCTTTCTTGCAATTCCCATTCTTGTTCTCTTCTTTAAAGTGCCGCAAGGAAAAGCTGCTGGAACATCACTTGCAATCATTGCCATCAACTCAATCACAGCATTTTTTGGACATTACCAAAGTTGGTCAGAGGTCACATGGACTGTGCCAATTGCTATGGCGATCTCAGCGGTTGTGGTTGCTCGTATAGCGTCAATCAAGAGTGGTCAGATGAATCCAGTGATACTACGTAAATCATTTGCATTCTTGCTCTTTGCAATTTCAATCTTCACGCTTGTAGAAACTTGGTTTATTGCTTAAGCGCTCTCACCTTGATGTATTTTGATTGAAGACCAACCACCATATAGAGAAGTACCGGGAAGGCAAATGCCACCGGTAGCGATGTAACTTCGGCAATTAATCCAATTATTGTTGGTCCACCGAAGTAGGCAGCAATAGCAATTAGCCCAACACGAGCTAAGCCAACAGATGGCGCAATGCCTGGAATAGATGCCGCTGCTAGGTTAAATGCCGGGAAAAAAGGCCCCATTCCAAAGCCAGCTGCGGCAAAACCTAGGCAGACAATAATTAACCCTGCTGTTGGATGAGAGTCAGAGATTGACATTCCAACGAATAAACCAATTCCCCAGAGTCCACCACCGAAATATCCACCATATTTCACAGTGTTCACATGGCCCCACTTTTCAAAAGCACGATCACCCAATAAGCGACTTGCGATCATTGCTAGGGAAAAAGTTGTCGCAGCCGCTGCATTTAAACCTTTGCCAATGCCCATATGGTCCTGCAAAAGGATTCCGGACCATTCATATGCCCCGCCTTCTGGAATTAATGAACACATCAAGCCAATGCCAAGTGCCCACAGAATCAAAGACTCTTTTCCGAAGAGTGAAACTTTGCCCGCATCATCTTCACCGGGTTCACCCAGATGCCCATCATGTTCGGCTGGCAAGAGGTAATGCGCAATAAATTGATAGACAAATAATCCAAAGATTGCGATGGCAATTAAGTTATCGCGAGGGGAAACAAAGTTTGCTACCAATCCCCCAACTAAGGTTGCTGCAAATGCGCCGATACTCCACAACCCATGAAAGCTAGACATCCAGCGGCCCTTAGTGTGTTTCTCAATTTCAACTGCTTGACCGTTAATTGCAATGTCCATAAATGCGACATTGAAGCCAGTGATAAACAAACCGAGAAGCAAAATCTGAACATTGTCTGCCAGACCGATCACAAAGACACCCACTGGCAACAAGACACCTGAAAATCGAACAATTAATTTAGAGGAATACATGTGGACCATACGTCCTGCAAGTTGTGCACCCGGAATTGATCCCACTGTGCTTGCAAGTAGGACAAGGCCGAACTGACCATCACTTAAATTCAGCGCTGTCTTGATCTCTGGAATACGCGGAATCCAAGCAAGTCCCAAAAACCCCAAAAAGAAAAAGCAGGCCCACACTGCATTTCGCGCTCTCATACCCAGCGCATATAAATCAGTTGCCATTTCATGCTAAGACTACTTCAATAGTTCGATAATCTAGGAAGATGGAAGGCGTAAAAGAAAAAGCTGCTGTAAGGCGAGTACTTGCCGCCTTGCTTGAGCACGGCCTTGAAGGTGAAGTCCACGTGCTTTCAGATAGCGCCCGAACTGCGCAAGAAGCGGCAACTGCCCTTGGCATTGAGGTCGGACAGATTGCTTCATCACTCATCTTTAAACTTCCAGATGACTCGCCTCTATTGATCATAACTAGCGGGCGCCATCGCGTTGATACAGATTTAGTTGCGAAGAACCTAGGAATTGAAGGCCTCGGCCGAGTTGATGCAGATTATGTAAAAGGGAAGTCTGGGTTTTCAATTGGTGGGGTTGCTCCTATTGGCTGGGTGTCCCCCGCAACTATTCTCATTGATCAAGCCCTGAATGATTACAAGGTTGTGTGGGCTGCTGCCGGACACCCACACGCTGTTTATCCGACGACGTATGCAGAATTGATTGCTTGCACCGATGCAAAACCAATGATTGTTGGTGAATAACCATGAATACATTGGGGATGATCGCACTTGTTGTTGATGAATACGACTCAGCAATTTCACACTACGTTACTGATCTTGGATTTACTTTGATCGAAGACACAATAATGTCCCCTGAAAAGCGCTGGGTTGTAGTGGCTCCTAGCAATGATGGTGCCAGGATCCTGCTAGCAAAAGCTGCAACAGATCAGCAGAGAGCTGCAATCGGTAACTCAACTGGTGGTCGGGTTGGATTCTTTTTGTATACAACTAACTTTGATGAAACCTACGAAAGCTACAAAGCTCGAGGTATTGAATTTATTGAGCAACCGCGCCAGGAGGCATACGGTCAGGTCGTTGTCTTCAAAGATAAGTATGGAAATAAGTGGGATCTCATTGAGAGTGCAAGTAAATGATCGTTGCCTATTTTTGGACTATTAAATCCAGAGCTATCCCATTTGTATTGTTTGCAATGGCACTTGACCGTTTTTCATTGTGGCGCTCACCCAATGTGGGTTTCTTTAAATCCTTAGGAACTGGCAAAGGTGAGACATTCACACCCGCCGATGCCAATTCCTTACGTTGGGGTTTGATTGTGCAAGTTAAGGATCTAGAAGCGTTCGATCAATCATTAGTTGTGGAGCGCTGGCGCAAAAGAAGTGTTGATGAGTTTCGCGCAGTTCTTGAACCAATTTCATCTCATGGTAAGTGGGCGGGCAAAGAACCATTTGTTGCAACGGCCAAAGATTGGGATGGTCAGGTTGTAGCAATCACCCGTGCTCGGATTAAATGGCACCAAAACTTTAGATTCTGGAGATCAGTGCCTCCCGTAACAATCTCTCTGAAGTCAGCGCCAGGATTATTGGCTGCAATTGGCATAGGTGAAGCCCCTATTGGGCTGCAAGGTACTTTTTCATTGTGGGAGTCATCTGCTGCCATTAAGAACTTTGCATACAAAGGTGCCGCTCATCAAAAGGCTATTGCAGATACTGCAACCTATAACTGGTACTCAGAAGAGCTATTTGCGCGCTTTGCTGTGCGTGAAGTACGCGGAACATTGCAACAACTGTCTTAAATAAATGGAATAAGGCAGACTTACGCCTATGTCCATCCGCCATTACACCCCGAGACGCAGAACACGCGGTGCTGCATCTCCTGTGCTGATCAAGGCTATGGGTGTTGCACTCGGTGCAACGGTGTTGATGCAGATTCTTTATCCTCTCGTAGATGGCGGCTTACTTGGCGTCATAACAATTGCATCTGTCTACACGGCAGCACTTGCCATGTTTCTCCATGGCATCGCCGCCTTTGGTGCGCGCTATGGCTGGACCTTGTTGGGAATCACTTTGACCTTTGGTTACTTCATCGAACAACTTGGAGTTTCTACAAGTTGGCCATTTGGTGAATACACCTATTCAGATACTTTAGGACCAAAGATTTTTTCTGTGCCACTAGTTGTTCCTTTTGCTTGGGTCATGATTGCTCATCCATGTTTAGTAGCAGCCCGACGTATTGGTAAGTCATGGGTCTTTCTATATGGCGCACTGTTAATGATGGCGTGGGATTTGTTTCTTGATCCCCTGATGGTTACAGCAGGTCGATGGACTTGGGTTGTTAAAGGATCACATGTTCCTTTCCAACCTGAAATTCCACTGTCTAACACCTTTGGTTGGCTGCTTTCAGGAATGCTTTTAATGACAATCCTGCACTTTTCAACCCCACGGGAGCGACGCAAGGTGGGCGGTTCACTCATTGCTGCAGATATCTTGTTGTTCTGGACTTGGTTTTCAGGAGTTGTTGGAAATCTCTTCTTCTTCGGTCGCCCCGGTATTGCTGGATTTTCAGGTTTGATTCTGGGTCTCTTGCTCGCCCCTTACTTCTTTAACCGATGGGTCGGAAGACCGTAACCTTTAGATGATTCTCTTTTTCTTACTCCCACTCATTCTGCTCACCATCGCAGCTGTTAACTTTGTCCAAATCCGCACACCCAACCGCACATCAGATTTAACTGAAGAGGTTGGCGTGATGGTTCCGCTGCGTAATGAAGCAGAAAATGTTGAGGGCTTGATTGCTACTTTGGCAGCCCAAGCTGGCCCATTCCGCTTCTATTTATTAGATGACAACTCAGAAGATCAAACATTTGAACTACTGCAAAGATTTACCAAAGCTGATTCGCGCTTTAGGGTCATTAAAGGTGCTGCACTTAATGAAAAATGGATTGGTAAAACTTGGGCTCTTCAGCAGATGTATGAAGTTTCACAAGAGAAGGTTTTGGTCTCAATTGATGCTGATGTGCGCTTAAGCAACGATGCCATTAATAAAGCGGTAACAGCCATGCAAGATGCCGGATTAGATTTTGTTTCACCATACCCTCGTCAAATCGCAAAAACTTTTGGTGAACGTTTGATTCAACCATTACTTCAATGGTCTTGGCTTACAACTGTTCCGCTTCGTTATGCAGAAAGTTCTGGACAAAAATCAATGGCTGTTGCCAACGGCCAATTCTTTGTGGTGCAACGCTCAGCCATGGAATCTATTGGTGGATACCAAAGGGTTAAACATGCAGTCATCGATGATGTTTTCTTAGCACGTGAGCTCATCAAAAATGGTTCTCATGGAACTGTGATTAATGGTTCTGAGATCGCAGAAACTCGCATGTATGGATCCTGGAATGAGATAGAAGCAGGGTATGGAAAATCCTTAAGTAAGGCATTTGGTTCGATCTTTGGTGCAATCTTTGTGATGGCATTTCTATTGGCAACGTGTGTGACCCCAGTAATTCTGGCTCTTTCTGGAAATGTGTACGGCTGGATGGGATTTGCCGCCATTATTGGTACTCGTGTGCTCAGCGCTCTAAAAAGTCGTGGCCAAGTGCTAGATAGTGTGTTGCACCCAATATCGATAGTTGCACTTGTTTATCTGACTATCTACTCATACTTGATGCACGGAAGCATTCAATGGAAAGGTCGCACAGTATGAAAATCGTTGTGATTGGCGCAGGCATGGGTGGCATGACCGCTGCTGCTCGTTTATCACGCGGTGGACATGAAGTTATTGTGTATGAAGCATCAGACCAAGTCGGTGGAAAATGTCGCACTGAATGGATTGGAAAAGTTGCCTTTGATACCGGGCCCTCCTTACTAACGTTGCCCGCTGTATACAAAGACTTTTTCCAGCGCACTGGAAAACCTATGGGACTTGTCTGTCCTATTGAATCTGTTAATCCATCCTTTGATTATCGCTTCGCAGATGGCAGCAACGTAAAGTTTGCCAATCTTTCACGCAAAGAAACATTAGATGCAATCACAGCTAGCTTCGGTGCGGACAGTGCCGCTCAATGGGATCGCATCATGAAGCGCGCAGAACGTATGTGGGATGTAAGTCGTGTTCCTTTTGTTGAATCCGAACTCAAGTCCCCAATTTCATTGATGAAGCGAATCACCTTTCTGCGTGACATGAAAATTATTGCGCCGTGGAAGACCCTGCGCCAGCACGATGATGAAATCCTGAAAGATCAACGTCTTCGCTTCATCATGGACCGCTATGCCACCTATAGCGGCTCTGATCCCCGCAAAGCACCTGCTGTGCTTTCGACAATCGCCTTTGTCGAAGAAAGCTTTGGTGCTTGGCATGTGAAGGGTGGGCTCGGAAATCTAACAACCACGGTTCATCAGCGAGCAGTAGATGTCGGTGTCACCTTTCACCTGAACTCCCCCGTTGCCAGCATTCAAACCACTGGCAATAAAGCAACAGGTGTTGTTTTATCTGATGGCACAACCGTTACAGCAGATGCAGTTATTGCAAATGCTGATGCCTCACTTGTCTATAACAAGCTGATTACAGGTCACAAGCGAGTATTGAAAAAAGCTCGGAAAAACATTGTTAACGCGGATGTCTCAGTTGCTGGGTTTTCACTTTTGCTCGGCATGCGCAAGGATCCAGAGCAAGTTCTTAACCACCACACAATCCTGTTTCCTGAAGATTATGATGCTGAATTTGATGCGATCTTTAATGAGGGTAAGCCGGTAGAAAAGCCAACGATCTATATTTGCGCTCCGCACGATGAATCAATGAGCAAAGATGAAACTCTTGAGGGCTGGTTCGTGCTTGTTAATGCTCCAACGCATGGACAGTTTGATTGGAATAATTCAGAGTTTGCTAGCAAGTATGCAAACAGCATTATCGATCAAATAGAAGCGCGTGGAATTTCTGTGCGAGATCGCTTGGAATCTTTAACTATTAGAACTCCTGCAGATTTAGAAGCAGCTGTTCGCGCTCCGGGCGGTGCCATCTATGGAACATCTAGCAATGGTGCTCGTGCCGCATTTATGAGAGCAAAGAATCGTTCACCGATTAAAGGGTTGTACTTAGTTGGCGGTTCAGCCCACCCTGGTGGTGGCTTGCCATTAGTTGGATTAAGTGGAGATTTAGTTACGGAAGCAATCGGCTACGAGAAAAACGCACGACACTAACAAAACTATAAATTTGTAATACCAAGAATGCAATTGAAAGCTCTGTTGCACCAGGTAGTGCCAACTGATTAAGAATCAAAACAATAAACAAGAAACTTGCCCGCACTGGGCGCTCTGCAGGGGTAACAACGCCGATATCGCTCACACCTAGTGAAAACAGCTTTGCTCTGGCATATTCCTGAAAAGCTGCAACTGACCACAAAGTAATTGGGATCCAGGCCGGGACACCTATGGCATAGAGGGCATAGAACCACAGTGCTTCACTGATGCGATCGACTACTGAATCTAAGGTTGCCCCGAACTTGCTTTCGCGGTGCTGGAAGATAGCAACGCTGCCATCAATACCATCGCAAAACAGCGAGAACACTAAGAAAAGAATTGCCCAGGCAGATTGGGCAGTTAAGGCGGTAGCAACCGCTCCTAACAAGCCAAGCAATGTGAGGACGTTGGGTGATATTCGAAGCAAGGTGCAGATCAAACCGAAACGATAAGAAATATGTAACCAAGCACCAACGATTCCTGTTGTTTCGGCATCGCTATGCAAAGAACTCCACTTTGCCTTGAATTCATCTTTGCTAAGCATTGAGGTTCCTATAAATTTCTTGAGTAGCAGTAGAGCTATTCATTGTGTAAAAGTGTAATCCAGGTGCCCCTGCTGCTAATAGCTCTCTGCAGAGTGATGTTGCTATCTCCACACCTAACGCGCGCACTGCAGTTGCATCATTTTCAACCTGTGCAAAAGCTTCGGCAATATGTGCAGGAATCGCAGTACCGCCAAGTTCAGCCATTCGGTGCAGCAACTTTACGTTTGTCACAGGCAAGATGCCGGGAATGATGACTAACTGAGAGCCACGTTCTGCAAGACGCTCAACTAACTGTGTGTAGCGAGCTGCTTCAAAGAAAAATTGTGTAGTTGCAAATGTAGCGCCTAGCTCTTCTTTACGTATGAGCACATCAATGTCTTTTTCAAAATCACCAGATGAGGCAGGGTGGCCATCAGGAAATGCTGCAACACCAATTGTGAATCCACCAAACTCATCGGCTAATTGAACTAACTCATCTGCATAGTTAAGACCACCGGGTGTGGGCGTCCAGGGCGCACTTGGTCCCCCAGTTGGATCTCCACGCAGCGCCAAAATACTTCTGATGCCTGCCTCTTTATAGCTATGCAAAATTGAGATCAACTCGTCTCTAGTTGAGCCAACGCAGGTTAAGTGAGCAACAGTTGATATTCCCGTGCGCTTGGTAATTTCTTGCGCAATCCGAATAGAACGATCACGGGTGGTGCCGCCGGCGCCATAGGTCACAGACACAAAGTCTGGGTTTATCGATTTAAGGCTATCGATGGCAACCCACAAGCGTTCTTCACCCTCAACATCCTTTGGAGGGAAGAACTCGAATGAATACGAAGTGCGGAGTACCACTGAGTGAGGGTACCGTTACCGAGTGAGTTCAGAGCCTAAAGCAACGTTATTGAGCGTTCGCAGCGCCGTTGAAGAAGAGTTAGGCATCTTCCTCAACCGAGAAGCGGCATACCTGAATTCGATTTCAACAGAGCTATCTCCTGTGTCAGATTCTTTAACATCATTTTTACTAGATAGTGGAAAGCGACTTCGACCGCTCTTTGCGTACGCGGGCTTTCTAGCCTCCGGTGGAGCACTGGATAAACCAGTTATCCGCGCGATGGCATCACTTGAACTCTTGCAAGCATGTGCACTCATTCATGATGACCTGATGGATGGTTCAGATACCCGTCGTGGAAAGCCATCGATTCATCGCCATTTTGAATCAAAGCATGCTCAAGATGATTTAGATGGCTTTGCCCCACACTATGGATTATCAGCAGCTGTTTTGTTAGGGGACCTGGCTTTAGTCTGGTCTGATCAAATGTTAAACAGCGCAGGATTAACTACAGAACAACTCGCGCAATTGCTTCCTTATTACAACGAAATGCGTGTTGAGTTAATGGCAGGACAGTTCTTAGATATTCATGAACAAACACAAAAGAGCACAAGCGTTGATCGCTCCATGAAGATTGCTCGCTACAAATCTGGTAAATACACCATCGAGCGTCCATTGCATTTAGGGGCAGCCATGGCATCTGCGCCAGCAGAGATCTTTACCGCCCTATCTGCATATGGACTTCCATTGGGTGAAGCTTTCCAACTCCGTGATGATCTCCTCGGTGTGTTTGGAGATCCTTCTGTCACGGGAAAACCTGCAGGTGATGATCTCCGTGAAGGAAAGCGCACTGCTTTAATCGCGATGACAAATGATCGACAATCTGAAGCCCAGCGGGAATTGGCGCGCACATACTTTGGCAAGCCAGATTTAGATGCTGACGGAGTTGCCCTACTTCGAGAAATCATCGAATCCACTGGTGCACGAGCAGAACTTGAAGCAACTATTGAGCGTTTAACAGATCAAGCATTAACCGCAGCGCAAGCTGCAGTTTTTACAGAGGATGGAAATGCAATGCTCGTCGAGCTAGCAAATATCGCAACCAAGAGGAGTTCGTAATGCCCGCACGTGTTAAAGGTCCAACCGATCATGTCGTCGTTGTTGGAGCAGGCTATGCCGGCTTAAGCGCTGCCCTTCGTCTTGCAGGTGCTGGTCGCAAAGTAACAGTCATTGAACGAGAGTCTGTGCCTGGTGGTCGAAGCGGGCTACTTCAAAAAGATGGCTACTCATTTGATACAGGTCCTTCTGTCTTAACAATGCCATCTTTGATTCAAGATGCATTTAGCTGTGTCGGTGAAGACATGAAGGACTGGGTTGAACTCATGCCTGTCTCTCCTTTGTATCGTGCTTTCTATGCAGATGGATCTCAATTAGATGTGCATGCAAATACAGCCCAGATGGAAGCAGAGATTGCAGAGAAGATCAGCCCTGAAGAAGCGGCTGGTTATGCCAAGTATGTAGATTTTGTTACAAAGCTTTACAAGTATGAGATGAATGATTTCATTGATCGCAACATTGACTCGCCATTTAATCTTTTAACACCAAACCTTGCGCGTTTGATTGCACTTGGCGGTTTCCGCCGATTGTCTCCAAAGGTAAATCAGTTTATGAAGGATCCCCGTCTGCAGAAGGTGTATTCATTCCAGGCTATGTATGCCGGCGTTAGCCCGCAGCAGGCGCTAGCTATCTATGCAGTTATTGCATATATGGATTCAGTCAATGGTGTTTTCTTCCCGAAGGGCGGAATGCACGCAGTTCCACGCGCGATGGCGGCAGCGGCACAAAAGCATGGTGTTGAATTCAAATACAGCACCACTGTCTCAAAGGTTGATGTGCAAAACCGGCGAGCAAAAGCTGTCATCACAGAAGATGGACAGAGAATTGAGTGCGACGCAATCATTCTGAACCCAGATCTACCTGTTGCTTGGCGCGATCTACTCGGAAAGACTCCATTAAACGTTAAGCGCTTGAACTACTCCCCTTCATGCGTGACAATGTTGGTGGGATCTTCTAAGAAGTATGACTTTGCTGCCCACCACAACATTCACTTTGGTGAGTCATGGGATGGGGTCTTTGATGAGCTCATTAAGAAGAAGCAGTTAATGAGTGATCCAAGTGTTTTGGTAACAATTCCTTCATTAGATGACCCTTCGCTAGCCCCTGCTGGAAAGACTTCTTACTACGTCCTCTTTCCTACCCCTAACCTCACCGCAGATATTGATTGGACTAAGCAAACCAAGCCATATCGAGATCACATGGTGGAAACTCTGGAACAACGTGGGTACACAGGTTTTGGAGATGCAATTGAAACCGAAGTTGTGACCACTCCACTTGATTGGAAAAATCAAGGAATGGAGCAAGGTGCACCATTTGCTAGCGCACACACCTTCTTCCAAACCGGTCCATTTAGACCACGCAATATGGCGGCTGGAATTGAAAATGTTGTCTTTGCAGGATCTGGCACACAACCAGGTGTTGGAGTTCCAATGGTTTTGATTTCAGGTCGCCTTGCCGCAGAGCGAATTGTGGGCCCGGTTAAGTAAATGGATGAACTAACCGCTGCAGGAATTACCGATCCTGAACTTCGTGCCTCCTATGAAGAGTGCAAGCGGTTAAACGCCCTACATGGCAAGACCTACTTTCTAGCCACGCTTTTACTACCAAAAGCAAAGCGTCCATTTGTTCATGCTCTTTATGGATTTGCTAGATATGCAGATGAGATCGTTGATGATTTGGCCTCTGAATTAAGCGTTGCAGAGAAAGCAGAAGCATTAAGTACTTGGGGCAATACCGTTTTAGCTGATTTAAAAAAGGGAACCAGCCAAGATCATGTTGGGCGTGCGCTCATAGACACAGTAAACCGCTTTGATATTCCACATGAACACTTTGAAGCATTCCTGCATTCGATGACCATGGATCTAACCGTTCAAGAGTATGAGAGTTACGAGGACTTGCTGGAGTATGTCTATGGATCAGCAGCGGTTATTGGACTGCAGATGGTGCCAATCCTTGGACCATTACACAATGATGCATTTGCGGCTGCTGAAAAACTAGGGATTGCATTTCAACTAGCAAACTTCATTAGAGATGTCGATGAAGATTTAGATCGTGGACGTGTCTACCTACCAATAAAAGAGCTGGCTCAGTTTGGCGTTACCCGCGAAATGCTGGAAGAACGAGTGCTAACACCAGAGATTATTGAGGCTCTTAAGTTTCAGATTGCACGAGTCCGACAATTACAGGCAGAGGCCGCACCTGGCATAGTTATGTTGGAGGCAACAAGTCGTCCATGCATAGAAGCGGCCAGCACTTTGTATTGCGGCATTGTGGATGAAGTCGAAAAGATTGGTTACGACATTTTCAATCAGCGAGCAAAGACTTCAAAGGCTCGCCGTATTCGTGTTGCCGGCAAGGCTTTCATTAAGCGCCAGTTCATTTCACGCTAGAGTATCAACCACGGGAGCCGTCAAGGCTGAGAGGGTCTGAAATTCAGACCGACCGATTGACCCGTCCGATAATGCGGACGTGGAAAGGAATACATCGTGTCAACCATTTTATTTACCGCTTGGGGCTATGACGTCTCCATCTTGGAATTTGTTGCAGCAATCGTTTCATTTGTGGGTGTGTGGTTAGGAACAACTGGAAAACGCATAACCTGGCCTTGGTGGGCTTTAAGCAGCGCTCTTTATGGAATCTTCTATTACCAAGCAGAATTCTTTGCCAGTTCATTACTACAGATCGCATTCGTTGTGGCCGCAGCATTTGGTTGGTTTGGCTGGGCTCCAACAGGTGCGGTTCCAGGAACTCTGTCCGTTCGAAATCGTCAATACATTGCGATAGGAACAATCATCAGCGTTTCTGTTCTTTCTCCGCTTTTATCAAATATCGGAGCAGCAGCAACCTGGACTGATGCATTCATACTTGTGGCAAGTTTAACTGCACAGGTGCTGATGATTTATGAAAAGTTTGAGGCTTGGATAATTTGGATTATTGTGAATGTAACTGCAACGATCCAATTCTCCATACTCGAATATTGGTTCACATCTGTCTTATATGCCGTGTTCACTATTGTTGCTGTAATCGGCTTGAAGCGTTGGCATGACTCTCTTAGCCATTGATGGTCCAGCTGGTGCTGGTAAAACTACTTTTGCTGCAAAGCTGGAGGCTGAACTGTCCTTAAAGGGCACCGTAAAGGTTATTCACATGGATGATCTCTATAACGGTTGGGAAAATGCCTTAAGCAATGCTCTTTCAGAAATCTTAGATCGAATCACCACCGCCCACCTTGCTGGAAGAGAGTTTGTCATTAAGAAATTTAACTGGCACACCATGCAATTTGATAAGGAAGAAACAGTCCCACCGACTGATTATTTGATTATTGAAGGAGTGGGTGCAGCGCAGCAGATTGTTCGTGAGTCTGGAGCAACTACCTATTGGTTTGATATCGAGCCGGAGATCGGTTTGCAACGTGTCTTGAATCGAGATGGAGCGCACATCGAGGCGCAAATGCGTCAATGGCAAATAGATCAAGATAAACACTTTGAGCGGGATGAAACCCGTGAAAATTGCGAGTTTAAACTCACTTCATAACCCTTTTGGGCGCGCCCTGAACCTCTGTTGTGGGCCCACTCCTTAAAATCTGCATATGTCTGATCTGACCGGTGAGCTCATTGATGGGCGTTATCAATTACTGCGTCAAGTTGCTAACGGTGGGATGGCAACGATCTATGAAGCACTAGATACACGTCTTGACCGCAAAGTTGCAGTCAAAATCATGCACGCACATTTGGCGCAAGATGAAGCGTTTGTGTCTCGATTTATCCGTGAAGCTAAAGCTGCAGCTGCACTGACACATCCAAATATTGTTGCGGTGCAGGATCAGGGATGGAATCAAAGCGGAGTCCCCGCTGTGTTTTTGGTTATGGAGTTAATCGAAGGTCACACACTCCGAGAGTATTTAAATGAGCGTGGTCGTTTTGAAATAAAGGATGCAATCAATTATTTAACTCCTATTTTGTCCGCACTTTCTGCAGCACATGACCTAGGAATTGTGCATCGGGATATCAAGCCTGAAAATATCCTGATCTCAAAAGATGGAAGAATTAAGATCGCAGATTTTGGTTTAGCCCGAGGTGAATTAATCGGTACAACGATGACGGCAGAGTCCAGTGTGATCCTAGGAAGTGTTTCCTACCTATCTCCTGAGCAGGTTCAACGCGGTATTGCAGATTCTCGAAGTGATGTCTATGCAGCAGGAATAGTTGCCTATGAAATGTTTACAGGGGAAAAACCATTTAATGGGGACTCCCCGATTCAGATTGCCTATATGCATGTGAACGAGGCTATCCCCCGACTGCGCAGCAAGCGCAAGGAGATCCCCCAAGCACTAGATGACTTGATTGCAAGTGCTACCTCAAAAAACCCAGATGATCGTCCTCGCACAGCCGGTGAATTCCTAGCCCGTTTACACACCATTCAAGTTGAGCTTGACCCTAAGAAGAACCAGATGGATCTTGGTTTGGACTTACCAGTTGAGCCTATTCGCGAGAAAGCACGGAAAAAAGAAAAGGTATTGCCCGTCAAGGAAGCAACAGTTGAGGTTAAGGAAACTACTCGCGAGATAAAGCGCCGAGAAGAAAAGAAAAAGCGTGCCAGTGCCAGAGTTCGGAGGAACCGAAAGGTTGCACTGATACTTGCAATTGCTCTAGGTGTTGGTGGATGGTGGACACTTGTGGGCCCTGGTTCACGTGTTGTTGTGCCTTCCACAGTTGGCGGCAGCTATGACGAAGCAGTTGCAACATTTACTCCTTTAGGGTTAACCGCCGTTATCTTAGAAAAAAGATTTGATGAGGAAATTGCTAAGGGAAGAATTATCGAGTCCGCGCCACCTGGTGGAGGAAAAGTAGAAGCCGGTGGCAGTGTTAAGTTGATTATTTCTAAAGGTCCAGAGCGCTACACGATTCCATCAGTAGCTGGCTTAACACCTGAAGCAGCACAAGGTGCCGTCACTAAGTTTCCATTAAGTATCGGGACCATAACTGAGGTATTCAACTCAGATATTCCAAAGGGCTTTGTAATCTCAGCAACGCCAACATCAGGTACAACTGTAAAGCGAGACACAAAAGTTAATTTGCTAGTTTCAAAAGGTATAGAACAAATTGCACTTGCTTCCTATGTTGGCAAAAGTGGCGAGCAAGCGCTCAATGAGTTAACAGAGGCTGGATTTAATGTTGAGTCTGGATACGCATTTAACGAGACGACACCAGAACTTGCTGTTATTTCACAATCTCCAGCTGGTGGCGTTAGTGTCAATAAGGGCGGGACGGTAAAAATCCTTATTTCTAAAGGCCCTCGTTATACCTACATTCCAAAAACGATCATCACTATGGAAGCACAGGCCGGTAAAGAGATGCTTGAATCCCTAGGCTTGAAGGTCAAGGTTGTCACTATTGGAAAAGCGAAAAAGAAGGTTGTTAAGAGTGTTTCTCCAGCGGTAAACACCAAGGTGTTACGTGGAAGTTTGGTGACGATTACCGTAGGGTGAGCCAATGTCATCGCCAGTAAAGAAACCGCGTATCGGTGCCCACACCCCTACTACTGGCGGAATGGCGAAGAGATCCATCGCTTACGCACAAGAAATTGGTGCTGAAGCGATTCAGGTTTTTGCCTCAAGTCCACGAACATGGGCAATGCCAGAGGCCAAGCCAGAGCTAGATGATGCCTTCAAAATCAAAGCAGCAGAGTTAGATATTGAAACCTATGTGCACGCCCCATTCTTGATTAACTTGGGCTCACCAACCGAGGCAACCTATTTAAACTCTTTAGCATCTACAAAGTATTCACTCCAACGTGGTGCAGACATTGGCGCACTTGGAGTGGTCATCCACACAGGTTCAGCTGTTGATATAAACCATGTTGAAAAAGCGTGGAAGCAGATTCATGAAGGCATGATGCCGATACTAAACGCACTCGGTGATGACGCACCGTACTTGTTGTTAGAACCAACAGCTGGTCAAGGTCAATCACTGGTAAAGAAATTAGATGACCTTGCTATGTATTTGAAGGCACTGGAATACCACCCAAAGGTTGGAATCTGTCTTGATACCTGCCATGTTTTTGCCGCAGGACATGACATTTCCGTTAAAGGCGGAATGAGCGCAACAATAGATTTACTAGTTGAAGTCGCAGGAATAGAAAGATTTCAGTTAGTGCATGCAAATGATTCAATGGATGTCTGCGGAGCACTCAAGGACCGCCACCAAAATATTGGTGAGGGTCATATTGGGGTAGATCCATTTAAGGAACTGCTTTCTCATCCCGCTGTTGCAAATGCTCCTTTGATTCTTGAGACTCCAGGCATGGAACCAGAACACGGTAAGGAAGTTGCGTTACTGAAGAAATTGCGCGGCTAATGTCTGCTCGCCATCAATTACAGTTAAAACTTGCTCCATGGGCACTGCTCTCAGTCTCTGCTGCTTGGGGATTTGCCTTCGTTGTCATGAAGGATGCGATCGAAAAACAGAGCGTTAACAACTTTCTTTTCACTCGTTTTACCTTGGCTGTTGCCGTCATGCTCTTGATCCGCCCTCAAACAGTTGAATATTTCAATAAAGATTTACTGCAACGTGGCTCATTAGCTGGAGTCTTTTTAGGTCTTGGCTATATCGCTCAAACACTTGGCCTTGAGCGCACCGGTGCTGCAATTACCGGTTTCATTACTGGTCTATATATCGTTCTGACTCCCCTCCTGGCCTGGCTTGTATTGAAGGAAAAGATCACTCGCTTTACCTGGTTGTGCATTATGGTCGCAACGGTTGGTTTGGCATTGCTCTCGATTCGAGGTTTCTCAGTTGGTATCGGAGAAATGTTTGTCTTAGCTAGTGCTTTTCTCTTTGCCGCTCACATTATTGCTCTGAGCAAATGGGCATCGGGTCGTGATGTTTATGCAATGACGGTTGTTCAGTTAACCATGTGTGCAGTTTTGTCAGGAATTGCCTCAATTCCAGGAGGTTACTCACTTCCTCCAGATTCTGGGGTGTGGGCGGTAGTGGTATTCACCGCAGTGTTTGCAACTGCAATCGCATTTATTGTGCAAACCTGGTCCCAGGCACATATGAGCGCAACAAAGGTTGCTGTAATCCTGACGATGGAAGTTGTCTTTGCTGCCCTCTTTGCAATCCTATTTGGAGGTGAAGTACTCACACTTCAAAGTGCAATCGGTGGAGTTCTAGTCATTGTTGCTATGTATTTGATTGTGCTCAAGGAACAGAAGTAGGCTGCTGATATGGCGATAGATCTTCGAAGCGACACCGTTACCAGACCATCTCCAGCAATGCGTGAGGCAATTGCTAGCGCACCTGTTGGCGATGATGTCTATAGCGATGATCCAACCGTTAATTCTCTTGAAGAACGAGTTGCGGCCTTGTTTGGCAAAGAAGCTGGCGTATTCACGCCAACTGGATCTCTTGCCAATCAACTAGCCATTCGCATGTTGGTGGCACCCGGTGAAGAACTAATCGCCGAAACAAACAGTCACATTGTTCGGGCTGAACTTGGCGCAGCTGCTGTGTTTAGTGGAATTACAACCAGAACTTTTCCAGCCAAGAATGGTCTCTTAAAAGCATCAGATGCATTGGAAATTGCTCGCCCCAATAGCGGGCCATACCTTGTTTCAACTACTGCAATTGCCGTTGAAAACACACATAATTTTGGTGGTGGAACTGTGCAACCAATCTCAGAGATTGCCGCCCTTCGCAAAAGCGCCGATGAACTTGGATTGGCTTTGCACTTAGATGGCGCACGCATCTGGAATGCCCATGTTGCATCTGGTGTTTCATTTGCAGAATATGGAAAGTACTTCGAAACGATTTCAGTCTGCTTTTCTAAAGGGTTAGGTGCGCCAGTTGGTTCAATGATGCTTTCCACGAAAGAACACGTTGGAAAAGCTCGCGTGTGGCGAAAGCGCTATGGCGCGGGCATGCGTCAAATCGGTTTGCTAGCTGCTGGAGCTCATTACGCATTAGATAACAACATTGATCGATTGGCGGAAGACCATCGTCGTGCCAAGGAAATAGCTGTTGCAATTGCTGCCATCGATTCTTCACTGATTGATCCATCAACTGTTCAGACAAACATTGTTGGCTTAGATCTTGCAGTCCTGCCAATTTCTGCCGCTGAGCTTGCCCAACGTTGTCGTGATGCAGGTTTATGGATTAGCGCACTTGGCCCTAAGTATGCGCGGTTAGTCACGCATTTAGATTTTGATGATGCACAATGTGCTCAAGCAATTGATATCCTAAAGAAAGCCCTCGTGGCTTAACAGCCACTGCTTCTTTTCAACACCGTAAGCATAATTTCCCAATGCTCCCCCAGTTTTTACAACTCGGTGGCAGGGAACAACAAGCATGATTGCATTATTTGCACAGGCACTTCCAGCAGCTCTGACCGCTGCTGGTGATCCTGCTTTTCCAGCAAGGTCGGCATAAGACCAAGTTTTTCCAGGTGCGATCTTTCGCATAGCCTTCCAAGCTGCTTGTGAGAAAGCTGCTCCAGGTTGGCGAACTTGAATTCCATTGAGAGCAGTTAAATCACCATCAAAGTAATCATGGATTAAATCTGAAATCACCGGAATTGATTTAACTACCTTCACATCTGAACCTGCCTTAAAGGCTGAAACGGTAGAAAGGTTTGCTCCGATCAGAATTTGATCATCTGCTAAAAGGTTGAGTGTGCCAACTGGGGTTTTGTGTGATGCGATTAAGAGTGGCACAGAGCAAAATTAGCGATCGCGCAACATTTCGGCAACTAAAAATGCGAGTTCCAATGATTGCGCGTGATTTAGGCGTGGATCGCAGGCTGATTCATAGCGAGAAGCCAAATCCTCATGTGAAATCTCTTCGCCGCCGCCAACGCACTCTGTGACATCGTCGCCAGTTAGCTCAATATGAACTCCACCAGGATGAGTTCCTAGTGCCTTATGAACTTCAAAGAATCCCTTAACTTCATCCATCACATCATCAAAGCTGCGGGTCTTGTAGCCACTAGGTGCTTCATAGGTGTTTCCGTGCATCGGATCGCTGACCCACAACACCTTTGCCCCTGACTTAGTCACGCCATCAACTAGAGCGGGCAGAATTTCACGAATGTTCTTTGCGCCCATTCGTGTAATAAAAGTAATGCGACCTGGTTCGCGATTTGGATCTAACTTTTCGATCAAAGCAAGTGCATCAGCAACGGTGGACTTTGGCCCAAGTTTGATTCCGATTGGATTGCGAACCTTTGAAGCAAAATCAACATGAGCACCATCTAATTGGCGGGTGCGCTCACCTATCCAAACAAAGTGACCTGAAACATCGTATGCATCCCCGGTACGTGAATCAATACGTGTTAGGGCCTTTTCATACTCCATGATTAACGCTTCATGGCTTGAAAAGAAATCTACAGATTTGAAACTCGCTGGATCAACGCCGGCAGATTGCATAAAGGCTAGAGCACGACCAATTTCACTTGCCATCTTTTCATAACGCTCGCCTACTTTAGAATCACGAATGAATCCTTTATTCCATTCATGAACTTGGCGAAGATCTGCAAAGCCACCTTGGGTAAATGCACGGACCAAGTTAAGAGTGGCAGCAGATGTGTTATATACGCGAACTAGTCGTTGTGGATCAGGAGTTCGTGCACTTTCTGTGAACTCAATGTCGTTGACCGCATCTCCGCGATATGCAGGAAGGGTCACATCTCCGCGAGTTTCAAAATCATTTGAACGGGGCTTTGCAAACTGGCCAGCCATACGGCCAACTTTGATCACCGGCAGGCTTGAGTAGTACTGAAGGACTGCTGCCATTTGTAGAATTGTTTTGATGCGATTGCGGATTGAATCAGCAGTAGCTGCAGCAAATGTTTCTGCGCAATCTCCGCCTTGCAACCAAAATGCCTTACCTTCTGCTGCGAGCGCAATGCGAGCTTTTAAGTCATCGCACTCACCAGCAAAAACAAGTGGTGGCAAAGCCTTAAGTTGGGCCACAGCAGCTTTGACCTGCTCCCCCTCTGGTCCACCTGGCCATGTTGGTTGCTGGGCAGCAACAAGGCCAGGTGTAAACAGAGAGTCTAATTGTGAGGTCATCGGAGAAGTGTAGAGAGTTCGAAAGTAATCGCGCGAGGCAATTATCCGAAGAAGATCTCTGACTCCTTGTATAGCTCTAGTGGAACTGTCTTTAACTTCTCTGTTGCAGATGCCAATGGCACGCGAGCGATGTTTGTGCCGTGAAGTGCAACCATCTTGCCCCAGTCACCTTCATGAGCAGCTGTAATTGCGTGCAAGCCGAAGCGGGTAGCAAGAACACGGTCAAACGCCGTTGGAGTTCCACCACGTTGGATGTGACCCAAAACTGAGGTACGGGCTTCCTTGCCTGTTCTTTCCTCAATCTGCTTTGCTAGCCAATCACCAATTCCTGAGAGCTTCACATGGCCAAATGAATCAAGGGTCTGATCCTTCACAACCATGTCACCATCCTGAGGGATTGCTCCTTCAGCGATCACAATTATGGGCGCGTAGTGAGACTTAAAGCGAGACTCAACCCATTCGCAAACCTTCTCCACAGAGAACTTCTGCTCTGGGATCAAAATACAGGTGGCACCACCTGCAAGACCTGAATGTAGTGCGATCCAACCTGCGTGACGTCCCATAACCTCAACGATGAGCGCACGATGATGTGACTCAGCAGTTGTGTGAAGACGATCAATAGCCTCGACAGCGATGTTTACCGATGTATCAAAACCAAAGGTGTAATCAGTGTTGTTTAGGTCATTATCGATTGTCTTTGGAACGCCAATGACTTTCACGCCAAGTGCGTCAAGCTTTGTTGCAACACCCAAAGTATCTTCGCCGCCAATTGCAATTAACGCATCAATGCCAGCTTTTTCTAGATTTTCCTTAATCTTCTCAACGCCACCATCGATCTTGAATGGATTTGTGCGTGATGAACCAAGGATGGTTCCGCCGCGAGGCAAGATTCCGCGAGTAGTTTCGATTGTAAGAGGCATGGTTAGACCCTCTAGAGGTCCCTTCCATCCATCACGGAAACCAACAAACTCGTGACCGTACTCTTTAACACCCTTACGAACCACTGCACGAATAACTGCATTTAATCCAGGGCAGTCTCCGCCGCCAGTGAGAACACCAATACGCATGATTAACTCCAACAATTTTATTGTTTAGTGAAGTGGCCTTGAATTTTCCTGCCACTAATGGTCAACGCTGACTGGCACAGTCTAGCCATCCCATATCCCTAATTCACAACTATTGGCCTCATGCATTCCAGAGGTGTTTTTACCCAAAGGGGTCAGACGGTTACGCGGACACCTTTACCGACAATTACTATGCCACCAGCGCTTACGGTAAAGCGTTCACGATCACGTTCTAGGTCCACGCCAATCTGTGCGCCAGGGTCTACTACAACGCTCTTATCCAAGATGGCTTTGCGAATAATTGCGCGATCCCCAATTTTTACTGAAGGCATTAAAACAGAGCCTTCAACAATTGATGCTTGCCCAACAGAAACATCATAAGAAACCACTGATCCATGAAGGATGCCACCTGCCACAATCGAACCTGCACCCACGATTGAATCATGTGCAGATCCACCTTCGCTGAATTTAGCTGGTGGTAATGATGGCGGATTAGTAAGCAGTGGCCACTGACGATTGTATAAATTAAAGATTGGATGAACTGAGACTAAGTCCATGTGTGCGTCGTAGTAGGCATCAATAGAACCGACATCTCGCCAATAACCTTTATCGCGCTCTGTTTCTCCTGGCACAACATTATGTGCAAAGTCATAAACCTTGGCAACGCCCATGTTTGTTAAGTAAGGAATGATGTTGCCACCAAGATCATGACGAGATTCCAAATCCTCAGAATCAATGATTAGCGCTTCTTCCATGACATCGCGCTTAAAAATGTAATTACCCATCGAAACCAAACACAAATCTGGATGGCCAGGCATAGCTGGTGGGTTACTTGGCTTTTCATGGAACGCTTTTATTGTTATTCCATCATCTGCTAATTCAATAACTCCAAATTCATGTGCTTCAGAGCGCGGCATGCGAATAGCGGCAACTGTTACACCTGCTCCTGAATCAACATGTTGTTCAAACATCTGCATAGGATCCATGCGATAGACGTGATCTGCACCAAAAACCAAGACATGCTTAGGGTCTTCATCTTGAATCAAATTAAAGTTTTGCAAAATTGCATCAGCGCTACCTGTATACCAACGTGGGCCAAGGCGCTGTTGTGCTGGAACTGGAGTGATGTAGTTACCAAGAAGTGATGACATGCGCCAGGTAGTTGTTATGTGGCGGTCAAGTGAGTGAGATTTATACTGCGTAAGAACTGCAATCTTGAGCATATTTGCATTGGCAAGATTTGATAATACAAAGTCCACTAAACGATATGAGCCACCAAATGGGACGGCAGGTTTTGCTCGATCTGCAGTAAGAGGCATAAGACGCTTGCCCTCGCCACCAGCAAGCACGATGCTGAGTGGAAGTTGCAGTTTAGCCATGGCTTAACGATAGCCTTTGAACCTTGACGAAGGAAGAGGATTAACACCAAATGAGCGCGCTTAATGTAGGCATTGTTACCAAGGAGTGGCCGCCTGCTATTTATGGTGGAGCTGGGGTTCATGTTCTTCAGTTAACGCAAGCCCTTCGCACAATCAATGATGTTCATGTTGATGTCCACTGTTTTGGTGGAAAAAGAGAAGATGCTTTTGGGTATTCATTGCCTGCAGGTTTTGCAGATGCTAATCCTGCGGTGCAAGCGCTAGCTATCAACCTAGAGATGGCCACGCACTTAGGTCATGTTGATATCGTTCATTCACACACTTGGTATGCAAATATGGCTGGTCATATCGCCTCTCTCCAACATGGCATCCCCCACATTGCTAGCGCCCATTCACTTGAACCATTACGTCCATGGAAAGCTGATCAATTAGGCGGCGGATACCGGATTTCATCGTGGGCAGAAAAAACAGCTTTCGAAGCAGCTGCTGCAATTATCGCCGTCAGCGATGGAATGCGTGCTGATGTCTTAGCGGCATACCCTTCTGTAAATCCTGCAAAAGTTGTAACGATTCGAAATGGTGTAGACACCAATAAGTTTGCACCAAACTATGATTCATCTGTTGCTGAGAGTTTTAACATCACTGGACCTTATGCAATCTTCGTTGGGAGAATCACCAGACAAAAAGGATTAGCCCACTTATTGCGTGCTTGGAAAGATGTCCCAGCTGAATATGGCCTAGTTCTTGCTGCTGGCAGTCCTGATGAAGAGGGCATTGGCAACGAAGTAGCCGCATTAATCGCAGAGTTACAGCGCACTCGTAGCAATGTGTGGTGGATTAAAGAGATGCTTCCGCATGATCAGCTAACAGCGATGCTAACGGGTGCAGATCTATTTATTTGTCCCTCCATCTATGAGCCTCTCGGAATCGTTAATTTAGAAGCCATGGGGTGTGAAACAGCTGTATTAGGTTCTCGCGTTGGCGGAATTCCTGAAGTTGTTGCCGACGGTGAAACTGGAGAACTAGTTGAATACAACGGTGATGCTGCACCATTTGAGAAATCTTTGAGTGAGTCAATCACTCGCTTAATGGCACAGCCTGACTTACTCAAAAAATATGGTGTAGAAGGAAGAATCCGCGCACAAAAACTATTTGGATGGGATGCTGTAGCTGCATTAACTGTAGATCTATACCGACGCGTGATTGCTTAGATGACCCGTAAATCCTGGATCCACTTCGCTTTAGTTAGCGTGCTTTGGGGAATTCCCTATCTGCTCATGAAGGTTGCAGTTGAAGACTTCCCGCCTGCTGCTGTTGTCGCGGGTCGAACTTTAATCGGTGCTTCCATCTTGATTCCCATCGCTATCTACCGCAAGAAGTTTGGCGGTGCGGTATTGGGATTCAAGTACGTTGCATTTTATGCACTGATGGAAATGATCGGACCTTGGATCCTAATAACTACAGCTGAGCAAAAGATTGATTCAGGGCTCGCAGGATTACTTGTTTCAACGGTTCCAATCTTTGCGACAATCATTACCTCACTGCGCGGAGATCACTCTGTTTGGCAATTCAAGAGAATCTTTGGAATCGTCGTGGGATTTGTTGGATTGATCTTGGTAGTTGGAATTGAAAGTTTGTCAGGCAATAGTGATCCCCTATCTATTGCTATGGTGATTGTGGCATCGATGGGATATGCCTACGCCGTCATCATGGTGACTACTAACTTGCCGCTCGTCGATGGAATTGCGATCAACGGATTAGCAATGGCTATTACTACTGTCTTTTGGGCACCCGTGGCGATTGCTCAATGGCCTTCTAGCATTTCGATGAATTCGGCACTTTCGCTGATCGCATTAGGCATATTCAGTACAGCTATTGCCTTCATCTTGTTCTTTAAGGTAATTGCCGAGATAGGCCCTGCACGTAGTTCTCTCGTTACCTATCTAAACACAGCAATTGCAGTTGTATTAGGTGTGATTATCTTGCGCGAACCAATAACCGTTGGAATTATCCTCGGACTGCCATTGGTGCTTATTGGTTCTTATCTAGCAAGTCGCAAAACCGCTTAAGACTTTTCGCCAAAACCTAACTTTGCAAGCAGCTTTGGATCTTTTTGCCATTCCTTTGAAACCTTAATGTGAAGCCCAAGAAATATCTTGGCACCTAAGACTCGCTCAATATCTGCTCTTGCCCGAATACCAATTTCTTTTAGTCGAGCGCCTTGATGTCCCAATAAAATCGCGCGTTGCGTGTCTCGCTCAACGTGAATAGTTGCATGAACATCATAAAAAGGGCGTGATCCCTTTTCTTCACGCTCGCCAAATTCGTCAATTGTCACAACAATGCTGTGTGGTAACTCCTCACGCACATCTTGCAGAGCTGCTTCACGAATGTATTCGCAGATAATTTGATCAATTGCTTGATCACTTGTGGTTCCTGCTGGGTAGTACTCAGGACCTGCAGGAAGATTCTTACCAATTAATTCGTTGAGTAAATCAACTTGATCATGGATCGCAGCTGAGACTGGAATAATCTCATCCCAAACAAACCCTTCAGCAATCTTCATAATGCCGAGCAATCTCATAGCAAGCTTTTCCTTTGCGATGAGATCTGTCTTGGTAATTACTGCAAACTTTTTAGCACCTGGGTGCTTTGCAATCTCTTGTGCAATAAAGGTATCGCCGGCCCCAGATGTTTCATCAGCCGGAATACACATAATGACAATATCGACTGAATCCATACTTTGATCTACTACTTGATTAAGGCGCTGCCCCAACAAAGTCTTTGGTTTGTGAACACCAGGTGTGTCAACAAGGACGGCCTGGAAGTTATCGCCATGAACAATTCCGCGAATTGCTGTGCGAGTGGTGTTGGGATGGTGTGAGGTAATTGCAATCTTGCTTCCTACCAGAGCGTTAATCAGAGTTGATTTACCAACGTTTGGGCGGCCAACAATGGCCACGAAACCCGAACGGAAATCACTCATGGGCTTATTCTCTCACTGATTGACGCCAACAAACTCCACCGCATCTTGCACAGAAGTAACAATCTCTGCAGCACGTTCTGCGATTAATCGATGACAACCCTGGCTAGATGGAGAATTGAGTTGACCTGGGATGGCCATTACTGGTCGCATGAGATCGGTGGCATCGCGTGCGGTACGCAATGAGCCACTTCTATAGGCGGCTTCAACAACAAGGGTTGCACACGATAGTGCTGCGATTAATCGATTGCGGGTTAGGAATCGATTTTGCGCAGCATGAACATAAGGCATCACTTCACTGACCATCGCGCCCTGAGTACTTATTGCCCTAAAGAGTTTGGAGTTCGAGGCTGGATAATCAACCAAGACTCCAGATGCAATTACAGCAATAGTTTTTCCTGATGCCTTAAGAGCAGCGACATGTGCGCAGGTATCAATGCCAAGTGCTCCCCCACTAACAACATTCCAGCCTTGGCTCACAAAAGCTGTTGCAAAATCAGCTGCCATCTCTTTTCCATACTGAGTTGGCTCTCTTGTGCCAACAATCGCAATAGATTTCTGGCTCAATTGCGAGAGATCTCCTTTAACAATTAATCCGATCGGAGGATTTGCTAGTTGATCCACCTGCCTCGGCCAATCCACATGACCTGGATATATGAACTCAGAATCACTTACCGCCAACGCTGTTTGCAGCATCTCTATGTTTGTCTGTTCAATTTTGCCAAGTAGGGTCGAACAAGATTTAGAGTTGTATTGACCTCCCAGCAATCCCTGCAGAACGTTCACTGCGCCAACGCGTTGTATCTCTTGACTCCAGCCTGTATGACCAGGCTCAATTGCTGAAAAGAGAATCAGGCGCGCTTCATACTCATCTACTAATTCTTTGTTTTCTATATACATGGACCTAATTAATACAGATCCCCCATCTCAAACTCTTTGGAACAGATTACTTGTGGATGAGCGCTGCAACATTGGCAAAAGAGCTGCGATGTTCCAGGCATGGCCCATGTTCATTTAATGCTTTTGTGTGAGCGGCGGTGATATATCCCTTATGTCCTGCAAATCCATAGAGTGGAAAATCTTCATCCAGTTCGCGCATGATTCGGTCTCTGGTCACTTTTGCAATAACAGATGCAGCACTGATGGACACAACAACTTGATCGCCCTTCCACACTGCAAGGTTTGGGACACCTAAACCTTCGATTGCATAACCATCTGTCAACACATAGGCAGGTTCAACATTTAAGCCCTGAACTGCTCTACGCATTCCATCTAGATTTGCTGCATGCACACCACGAGCATCAACCTGGGCTGCCGGAACAATCACGACACTGACAGATGCTGCAATACTTTGAATTAATTCGAAGACCGCATCTCGCTTGCTTTCAGGAATCTCTTTTGAATCACGCACAACTGCTAATTCAGGAGCGAATGGATTATGTAAAACAACTGCTGCGATTACTAATGGGCCAGCACATGCCCCGCGCCCTGCTTCATCAACTCCAGCAATAGGTGAGATTCCTGCACTGGTTAACAACTGCTCTATAACCTTCATGAGGTTACTTATTTAATACATCAACTTTTGGCACATACGTGATGTTTTTAAATGGCCAGATAACTGCAACAACTCGGCCCGTTACCTTTGAAACTGGCACAAATCCCTTATTGATATCTTCTTGGTGATAGCGAGAATCTGCACTAGCGCCACGATGATCGCCCATTACCCAGATTTTTCCCTCTGGCACAGTCACATCAAATGTCATTTCTGATGGCTTATTGCCTGCAAAAATGTATGGCTCATCTATCTCAACTCCATTGACGCTTAGCTTGTCATCTTTGGTGCAACAAATGATTCGATCACCAGCCACGCCTACAACCCGCTTAACGAGGTATTGCTTGGCAGGGTTTGGAAGTACTCCGATAGCCACAAGAGCACTTTTGGCAGTTGTTATGTATTGATTGGTTCCGTATTCAACTATTTCTGGCAACCAATTATCAGGATCTCTAAAAACTACCACATCGCCGCGGTCAATTGATCGTGAAACAAATGGGATTTTGTTGACCGCTACGCGATCTTGCACCTGCAAAGTGTTTTCCATAGAACCACTTGGAATATAGAAAAACTGGACTAGAAAAGTCTTTATTAATAAGGAGGTAATGAGTGCGACAACTACCAGGAACGGGAGCTCTTTGAGGAGCGATCCCTTTTTGGGCATTGAGAAGTTATTCAGATTTTGGAGCATCTTCAGTTGCTTGCTCAGCAACTGCTTCAACTACAACTTCTGTAGTTGGAGCTTCAACTGAAACCTCTTCCACGGCAACATCTGCAACAACTGGTGCTTCAACAACAGCCTCAACCACAGGTTCTGGGATTACAACTGGTTCTGGTGTAGAAAGAATTCCATCGCCGTAACCTTCAACGCCATCGCGCTTTTCGCGAATCTTTGCAGCCTTACCGCGAAGATCACGTAGGTAGTACAGCTTGGCGCGACGTACTTCGCCCTTCTTTACTAACTCAATCTTTTCAATAACTGGAGTGTGTACTGGGAAGGTACGTTCCACACCAACACCGTAAGAAACCTTACGAATTGTGAATGTTTCGCGAACGCCATCTCCTTGACGACGAATAACTACTCCTTGGAAAACCTGAAGACGGCTCTTGCTACCTTCGATAACACGAACATGGACCTTGAGCTCATCACCGGCACGGAACTGTGGGATGTCTTTGCGCAGGGATACTGCATCTACGGCGTCAAGAATGTTCATATTCGGATCCTTTTGTCATTTCTATTAAGCACACGCT
>Ga0214162_1000002_pt1 | contig 78369 bp, 79 predicted proteins | sample LakMenepilimnion_3_FD_153000 | JGI IMG/M metagenome (GOLD analysis project Ga0214162, IMG submission 153000) | Freshwater microbial communities from Lake Mendota, WI - Practice 20APR2010 epilimnion v5 | ecosystem: Environmental > Aquatic > Freshwater > Lake > Epilimnion/Euphotic zone | place...
GACATGCAGTCCGCACTCCAAAAGAGACCATTCAGTTGTGTTCCACAGATCTTGATACGGCCACAGCTTTAGTGACTGCTCGCGTAATTGCCGGTAACCAGAAACTTGGAAACGAACTGATTCGTGATGCTTCTTCCAGTTGGAAGAAAAACGGCCGTCAATGGTTGGTGCAATTACATCGGCGAATCATTGAGCGTTACGCAAAAGATGGGGAAGTTGCGTTTCTTCTTGAACCAAACCTCAAAGAAGGACTTGGTGGCTTGCGTGACATCCATGCTTTGCAATGGGCAGTTGAAGCAGGGCTAGAACTTTCATCTGATGACCGTAGGCAATTAACTAGGTGCAACGACGTTCTGCTTCGAGTACGTGTTGCACTTCATCGTCATGTTGGTCGAGCAAGTGAAATCTTGCGACTAGAAGACCAAGCACCAGTTGCGCCGATGGCCGGATACGCCACTGATGATCAGTTGATGGCTGCAATTGCTGAAGTCGGTCGTGAAGTGGCGTGGATTGCTGATGAGGCATGGGCGCAACTAGACCCACCTGCAGATCGTTCTCCCATCGCGCAACCGTTGGCGCCTGGAGTGCATCTATTGAACGGTGAAATTCACCTTGATGATGCAGTCAATGTTGCTGATGATCCGACGTTATTGCTGCGGGTTGCAACAGCTGCTGCTCGCCTTGGGGCACGTATTGATCGTGCGTCTCTCAATCGACTTGGTGACTTGTCTCCGCAGTGGCCAGACCCGTGGCCAGCAGGAGCCAGTGATGATCTTGTTGCGTTACTTCTTGAAGGTGAAGCAGCGATACCAGTTCTTGAGTCTCTAGACCAGCGCAACTTGTTAGTTCGCGTGTTGCCTGAATGGGCGTCAGTGCGCAGCAAGCCTCAACGCAATGCATTTCATCGCTATACGGTCGACCGCCATTTGTGGCAAACCGTTGCAAATGCGGCGGAATTAGTACATCGAGTAGTTCGACCTGACTTGTTGGTGCTCGCTGCATTGTTTCATGATCTCGGTAAGGGGTACCCAGGAGACCACACCGAAGTCGGTATTGAGTTGTTCGCTGAAATTGGAACCCGCATGGGAATGTCCGAATCTGATCAGCGCATCATCAGTTTGTTGATTGAGCACCATTTGTTGCTTGCTGACACCGCAACGCGACGTGACTTGTCTGATGACGCAACCATCACCATGGTGGCGGGGCATTTGCAATCAACAGTTGTCTTAGATCTCTTGCATGCGCTGACACAGGCCGACTCATTAGCAACAGGCCCGTCAGCGTGGAGTGATTGGAAAGCTGAACTTGTTGCACTTCTGGTTGAACGTGCCCGACATGTATTGGGCGGTGGCGACATGACAGAAGTGATGTGGCGACTTTTCCCTGATGCATCAGTACTGGAACTGATGGCAAGTGGTGAAATTGCAATACGCACACAACCAGATCGTGTCACTGTTGTCAGCCCTGACAAACCCGGAACTTTTAGTCGTGTTGCTGGTGTTCTGTCTTTGTACAACATGGATGTTTTGGGTGCCGAAGCACATTCAGATGAACAGGGAATGGCTGCCTCAGAATTTCGTGTATCAAGCCAACACGGCGACATTGAATGGGAACCGATTGAGAACAATCTTCGACTTGCATTGTCAGGTCGTCTTGCACTTGATTCGCGACTTGCAGATCGCGCGGCAAGCGCTCGGCCCCGTCGTGCAACTTCTGCGTTAGCGCCCGCTGCACCAACAGTTCGTTTCGATGACTCTGCGTCATCAAACGCGACGTTCCTCGAAGTGCGAGCACCAGACATGGTCGGAGTATTGCACCGCATTACGAAAGCCATCGCTGATTGTGGACTCGACATTCGTCACGCTCGGGTGTTGACCCTTGGAAACGAAGTAGTTGACTCGTTCTATGTGCGTGAACCCAATGGCGGTCGAATAAATGATGAGGCGTATAAGAATGAGATTTCTCGCGCCATTTTGCACTCTCTCGGCGAAAAGTAGTCATCCTCCGCCTACCAAGTAAGGTGAAAACTATGAGCGATGCAGAACCGCAGTACTTCACCAAAGATCTCATTCGATGGAGCGAAACTCTTGCTGCCATTGCACGAACCGGCATGGGCTTCACGCAGAGCTTGTATGAAAAAGAACGCTACGAAGAAGTTCTTAAAGTTGCTGCAGATATAAAAGTTGCTGCAGATGATGCCTTAGAGATACGCCGCGAACAAGATCACTTCGTTCAAGAGTGGATGGAATCAGTCGGTGAAGGTGTTCCGGGTTATGTCACACCAAAAGTTGCAATCGGCGCAATCGTTGGAAATGAAGAAGGAAAGATTCTTCTCGTTCAACGCAAAGACAGCGGAGTGTGGCTGTATCCCACTGGATGGGCAGACGTTGGGTATTCGCCAGCTGAAGTAGCCATGAAAGAAGTAGAAGAAGAAACAGGCATCATTGCTGAACCGTTACAACTTCTTGGTGTTGTTGACGGCATGCGAATGGGTTTTTCACGTTTCGGTATGTACATGTTGTTGTTCCATCTGCGTGCAACTGGCGGGGAACTACAGGGGCATCCGTTAGAGACTGGCGATGTGGGCTGGTTTGGCCCCGATGAACTACCAACCCCAACAGCTGGTGCGCAGTGGTGGGGCGATATGGCCTTTGCTGCAATTGCCGGCGACGTTAACCCGGCAACGTTTGATGCCCCGCGCGAACACATGTGGCGCGGCGATCACACCAATTAGTTAGTTCGTACCCTGATCGCGCAGAAACTGTTCGACTTCGTCAACTAACAAGTGAGCATTGTTTTCTGTATCTTCGCCGTCGTCGCTACCGAATTCAAATTCAAGTTGCGGTGAATCTTCCTGATCAAAAATGTCATCGCCCATGGAGTCAAGACGTTCCACGTATTCACGTAGGTCGTCATCATCTTCGATGAGTTCATTCACTTTGTTGTCATAGGCAACAACGAAGTTGTGCAATGCAGAAAGTGGAGCAGGTGTGCCAATGATTTCACCAGCACGCGCCATGAGAGCACTTGCTGCCTTTGGTGAAGGTATCTGGGATGCATATGCAGGTACGGCAGCCCACAATGAAGCCGATGGAATAGATGCTTGCGAGCATGCATCGTGCAAGACACCAACTATGCCGGTTGGTCCTTCGTAACGCGAACGCTGAAGATCGAATCTGTCAATGGTTGGTTGATCGTTAGCAGTGCCCATTACTCGAACTTCACGAGAGTGGGGAACATCAGCAAGTAATGCTCCAAGTGATAACACCATCGATGCTTCGAAACGAGCAGCGACACTAACGATCTGTTCAGTAAACAAACGCCATTTCAAACTTGGCTCTGGTCCGAGAATCAGGATGACATCTGCACCAGGTGTGCTTGCATGCCAGAGACTTACCTTTGGCCAGACAACGGTGCGAGTCACGCCATCTAGCAAACGAATGGATGGGCGAATTGTTGCGAAGTCTGTGAACTCTTCGGGATCAATTTCAGCAAGTGGTTCAGCATTCCAAGCGTCGATGAGTGTGCGAACTGCGGTACTTGAGGCGTCGGCCGCATCGTTCCAACCACTAAACGCCGCAATTACGGCAGGGCTGCGAAGTGTTGGTTGCGATAACCAGCGGACATGATCTGAGGCCGTCATTCCTTCAAAATCTATCGCCGAAAATAGCCAGAGAATTCACTAATTGGCTGCATCTGCCAGATCATGTGGACCAGCTGCCGGATAGCCCTTTTTCTCGCGAATTGAGGCTCCCCACGGCTTCAAAATGGCGATCAATTCGTCGATATCTGTTCCAAGCGCACGCACAACACATTCCATTTGTTTGTCTGTGTTTTGTTCTACCAACTCACGTTGGGCACGGCCCTCAGCAGTGAGGGTTCCTTCATCTGTAATGAGACGGTCTCGCAACAAGCGTTCAATCGCTTCGTCGTAGTCAGCCTCGTCCCATCCTCGGCTTCGGCTGTAGGTCTTGATGGGCATTCCCCAGAACAGTTCACTGAGAATTCCAATTTCGCATGCAGTGAAACCAGCACTGATCCACGCAGCGGTGTGGCTATCGCCTCGATACTCACGCAACATGTCTCCAAGTCGCCACACATCTCCGACAACTGAACCTGGCATCGCAAGTGAACTCATGCCAGCAAAAAGCGCACGGCCTTCAGGACGCAAAACTTCGTTTGCACGCGCGAGCAATGAACGCGCACGAGAAGCGCCCTCCGGATTCTCACCAATGATGCGATGCAATTGCCCAATCGCGCCATCATCACGTGCAGCACAAATTGTTGCTGCATCTGTAAGGGTCCAACCATACGCAACAGATGGCAATACAACTTCTGGTTTGAACACCGCAAATGCTGCAGCAACTACTTGTCCTGGCACCTGCCCCATGACTGAACCGCGACTAGTAAAGTACGCCGGCCCGTCTGGCGCCATCACTCCATTCAGTTCTCGAGGGCTCGCCCCAAAACCCAATTTCTGATAATTGTTGTGGCATTCAGGTGAGAAGTACACCTGGCCCGTAACTGGTTCAAGAACCCCTGCCAATACTCGTGAAATATGCGTGGTAGCCATGTTTGAAGAATAACTACTTCCTGATGTCGCCCGATTACTGGGGCAAATGTGGCAAGGTGGGTATATGTCCGTTGTTGTTGAACAAGCCACCATTGCAAATGCCGAATTGATTGACGCTTTCAACCGTCTCATTCCACAACTGTCAACCTCCAACAAGCCTCCGACTCAAGAGCAATTAGCCGAGATCATTGCGTCACCAGCCACGATTCTGTTCATCGCTCGACACGATGAACACATAGTCGGGTCTCTCACCCTCGCAACGTTTCGCATTCCTACCGGAGTTCGTGCATGGATAGAAGATGTTGTTGTTGATGCAGCTGCTCGCGGTCATGGTGTTGGCGAAGCACTAAATCAAGCAGCGATTCTTGAAGCACGACACCGTGGCGCAATAACAGTTGAGCTCACATCGCGGCCGTCGCGTGAAGCAGCAAATCGCTTGTACCAACGCATTGGTTTCGTAGCCCGCGAAACAAACGTATATCGCCACGAGCTATAAAGGATTCTTGCCTCACGATATGGTGAAGGCATGGAACAACTTGAAGGCACGTACGTACCCAGCACTAGCGAATGGGTACGCAATCAAATCGAAGAATATGAAACCTCTGGCGGCACTGCAGGAAACACGCTCCTCAAGACCGGTATCCCAGTAATCATCGTCACGATGCGTGGAGCGAAGAGCGGAAACGTGCGAAAGATTGCATTGATGCGTGTTGAACATGAAGGCTCATATGCCCTCGTCGCATCCCGTGGCGGAGCCCCAGAGAATCCTGATTGGTACACAAACCTGATCGAGAACCCAACTGAAGTTCTTGTGCAAGATGGTCCAGCCCCATTTCGTGTCACAGTTCGAGAAGTAAAAGGTGATGAATACAACGTGTGGTGGGAACGCTCGGCTGCGGTGTTTCCTCAGTACAACGAATACAAAACCAAAACCTCACGCATCATCCCCATCCTGATCGCAGACCCTCAATAACTCCTAGCCAGAAGAGCGAACGCGAACTGACTCGGGAATTGAAGTGCGTAGTCGTGCAGAGCCAGGTTCACGGACAGTGAGTTCGCGAGTAGTTGCATTGAGTGAAAGTTTCCAACCTCCTTCGTGAGCGCATCGGTGATGTTCAGTACACAACGGAATGAGATTGGCCATGTCAGTAGCTCCACCAAGATTCCAGAATGCAATATGGTGCGGTTGGCATTGCGAGACCGGTATGTGGCAGTGAGGCATTGCGCACGTGGTGTGCATGGATTCGAGTGCTCGCCGCTGATGTCGTGTGGCAAGACGACTTGATCGACCCACATCGAGAACAATCCCGTCATTGCCAAGAACTATGGGAATGATTTTTGCTTCACAGGCAATGCGACGAATGGTTTCGATAGGAACATCTATTTCAGTACCTGTATGGACAAGCGAGTGTTTGTGAATACCTGATTGAAGTGTTTTGAGATCGATAATGACGCTGACGTCGGCTCGACCATATGCAGAAGAAATGGGTGCTGCGGAATCGGTATTGGTATCGATAACGAGGGCACACAAACTAAGGGCTCGCAGTTGATCGGGAGATCGAGGTTCGCCGTTAACGGTTCCTTCACGAAACAGTCGCTCAACTGCATTTTGTAATCGTCCAACAATTTGTAAACCAGATTCCGGATCAAATTCTCCGCGCAGACAGACCATGCCGGAATCACGATCGACCCAGTGGCGCAGGAAAGTACGGCGACGTTGCTGCTCGAGTTGGGTGAGGCCAGCATCTGTGTGAATCTGTTGCACAGCCCGTCGTACTGCGCGGGCAAAATTGTCGGGCGTGGTGTGCGATGCAACCATATTGATCCAGTTGCCTTGTATCGCAACTTGTTGCTTCTCGGGCTCGGACAGGTGTGCCATTGCTTGCGTGACTGCGTCGATATGTGCGATTGACACAGTGCCGGTGGTGAGCGCAGTTTCAAGTTGTGGAACCAAATCCAATGTCGAGACTCGCGCTACACCGCGTTGTGCTTCACTACGTGTGACGCCACATGCTGATGCAATGACCTGCGCCGGAACGACCGATGGTGATGCAGCGGCAAGTTCTTGAAGTCGTCGAGTGAGAAGTAGCTTTTTTGAATCTACCCACGCCGCAATGTGGGCCAGACCTTCGAGCGCTTGACGAACTGATTCGGTCGTGAGCTGGTTTACGGGCAGCGAATCGATCTTTTCCACGATGGGACAAATCGTTCTTGAACGAAGAGTGACTGACATTTAACCTCGTTCCTAAGAACAGTGAGGTGGACAACTGGGCCAGAAAGCCAATATGAATAGGGTTTCCCTATCGACAATCACATCGTAGAGCGTGGGTGTGTCGCAATTACGTGGTTGCTGACTCGGCCTTTTCCATGGCGTCCGACAAACCGGCGCGCAAGCGCAACGGCTGTTCGCGCAGAATCACGGCAAGCAACAATGCGATAACCATAGTGCCCGCGCAGAGCCAATAGATTCGACTGACTCCCATAGCGAGACTGTCGACCACTGCTTGTTTTGAGGCGAGAGGTAATGAAGCAATTTGTTCTGGTGATCGGATGATGGAGGAAGCTTTGTCGGGTTCAATAGGTATTCGCTTTGGTATTTCACTGCGAATCGTTGAGTTCAGTACGGTTCCAAATATTGCCAGTCCGAATGAGCCACCAAGCGATCGGAAGAAGAGCACTGTTGCAGTGGCAACACCAAGATCAGAGAATTCAACAGCATTCTGACTTGCGATTGACGTTGTGGTGAATACAGAAGCTGTACCAAAGCCCAGAAGAATCATTGGGATCACTAGGTACATATAAGGAGTTGTACCGGTTATTTGTGCAATGCCGAGAAGGCCAAAGATGCAGAGAACGCTTCCAATGACTGGAAAAATTTTGTACTTACCTGTCTTGGCAATGATGCGACCAACACCAAACGTGGCCATTGTTACGCCAAGCATCTGTGGCAATGTGCGCAATCCTGATTCTGTAGGCGATACCAACAGTGAGTCTTGGAAGTAGAGCGACAAAAAGCCACCAGCACCGTAGGTAACTGCACCAGCGCACATTCCTAGAAGTGCGCACGTGCGAACGACATCATTTGAAAAAAGTCGAAGTGGAATCATCGGCTCTTCAGCACGTTGTTCTACTTTGACAAATGCGATAAGACCAAGCACTGCAATAACTAGAAGTATGAGGACGTGTTGTTGGGTCCAACCGTGCCTCCCTTCTTCTAGGCCAATCATCAGTGATGCAATAGTGAGAGAAAGCAAGCCAGCACCCAAGAAGTCAAGTTTGGCTGTGCGCCGTTTGAACGGAAGTTTGAGAGCGAAGTGGCAGATGCCAGCAACAATGATGATAAAAGGAATGTTGATGTAGAAGATCCACGGCCAACTGGCGTGGTCAATGATGAGCCCGCCAATGAGAGGCCCGAGAACTGCAGAACCAACGAATGCAAGAGTGAAGTAGCCCATGTACCGACCGCGTTCACGTGGCGGAAGAATGTCACCGAGGATCGCGAAGGCGAGTGCTTGAATTCCGCCGCCGCCCATTCCTTGGAACGCACGCGCTGCAATTAGTTGGCCCATTGATTGCGATGCGCCACACAGAATTGAGCCAACCAAGAAAACTGCCATTGTTGATTGAAAGATAAGTCGACGACCGTACAGGTCAGACAATTTCCCAAGAAGGGGAGTACTGATTGCTGACGTAACGATGTACGCAGTTCCTACCCACGCAAAACTTTCGAAAGCATTGAACTGACCCGTAATGGTGGGAAGCGCAGTGGCGATGATGGAGGTTTCCAGGTTTGCCAGCATGACGGCAAGTGCCAGAGCGCCAAGAACAATCCACAATCTCTTATTGGTGAATCCGGGAACCAGTGTCTCTGTAGCCATGATTTCACCGTACCCCTCGGGTGGTGTCTGGGGTCACACGGAGCGCAAAGCAAGTGGGGTAACGAGTTGTGACTATTGGTGATACCCTAGGGGGTATGTGTAGACAAGTGAAATGCAGGAAGTGCAATAGGCCCAGTTGGGCAGGATGCGGAGCGCATGTTGAACAAGTGCTCGGGCACGTAGCCAAGGCAGACCGTTGTTCATGTGGGTCGAGCAAAGCGCCGGCTTCATCAACTAAGCCAGGGTTCTTTTCCCGATTCTCGAAAAGTAAATAGACGCATACGCTTTAGGTGTGACGACTGAATGGCTTCGACCTACTGAAAATGGCGCCGAACGCTGTTGGTGGCCTGGCGATGATCAGCAATACATCGACTATCACGACACCGAGTGGGGCCGCCCCGTTACTGACGACACCCGACTTTTCGAAAAACTATGCCTTGAAGGATTTCAAGCCGGATTGTCTTGGCTCACAATCTTGCGTAAGCGCGAGAATTTTCGTTCGGCATTTCACGCATTCGATATGGATGAGGTTGCTCGTTTCTCTGAACGTGACATCAATCGTCTCTTGGAAGATGCAGGAATTGTTCGGCACCGAGGAAAAATCGAAGCAACCATAAACAATGCAGGTCGCGCTTTGGATCTCATCGATGAAACTGGTTCGTTGTCTGACTTCATCTGGGGGTATGCACCAGACGTTCCATTTGGTCGTGATGGTGAATCGTCGCATGCATCTGGTGTCGCTTCTATTTCGCCGTCCGCAACAGCATTGTCGAAGGACTTGAAAAAGCGCGGTTGGAAATTTGTCGGACCGACCACTGTGTATTCATTTATGCAGTCAATGGGTTTAGTAAATGATCATGTTGACGGATGTCTTGCACGCACTGATTGCGAAGCCGCGCGACAGTCAACTGTGGCTACGCGAAAGTAATCAACTGCGAGGGTTCAGAAGATCTTCGGCATTTTGACGTACTTGCCAGTCTTTATCTTCCAGTGCGCGTTGTAATGCTGCGTCAACTTCGTCGCCTTCAAATGGTGCAAGTGCCAAGATGGCGCGCCGACGCACTGCAGGTTTGTCTGAACATGCAGCAAGAATTGCAGATAGGCCGCGTTCATCACCGAGTGAACCAAGCGCGGCTGCACAAGCTTCGCGAACCACGGCTTCACTATGTGATGTGGTGCGATCAATGAGAGTTTCAATTTCAATGTCACTTGCTGGTGAGCGTTCACCCACGCACCATGCAGCCATTTCTGCAACAAAAACATCCGAGTCATCAATGCATTGATGCACGGCTACCGAAGGAAATGGAACTGCTAATTCAACGGCAGTTCGTCTGGTCTCAATATGAGAATCCTGAATAAATGGCGTAAGAATTTCAGCGGTCAAAGTGCCGATGCGAGCAAGGGCTCGTAATGCACTGGCGCGAACAGTGCCATCTTCGTGATGCAGCGCCTCAAGCGCAACTGAGGAATCGCCAGAGAACCCGGCTGCGATGACATCAAATCGAAAACTATCTGTCATAGCGGACTAGGCCCGAAGGAGCCCACCCACAAATTCGAAGGCAATGGTGAATAAGAAACCAAGGATGCAAGCAAGAAGGGCACCGAAAAAGATTGCGCCTCCGGACAAGTTGGCAAGGGCCCTCCACTTTTGATCGCGTTCGGGCTCTGCGTACAAAGGTGTGGGTTTATTGTCTACCCGCACTACCGCTCTACGTCTCGGCGTGGCAGGCTTCATACGATCGATAAACGCAAGAGCAATCAGGGCTAGGGCCACCACCCACATAGCTCGCACGCCAGCACCAGTAGCGGTGATTGCAAACATAGATGATGAAAGGATTGATGTACTCATGGACAACTCAATTGTACCGCCAGTCCCACCACGCCGTCCCGCACCAATGCGCGGACTGGGATTCGCCCTGCCACTCATCACTTTGTCGTGGCTGGTGTTATTCGGAGCAATTGCAATGGCTGCAGTTCGAATTCAACGATTTGAACTCGCGCCTGGTGAAGCGATGGCCGTGGCACCACGAATTGAGTTTGCGAAATCATCTACAGGGACAGAAGTTCCCGAACGATTCCGTGCAACAAATGGAATCAAATTTGTTACTGCATTTGGTGGTCAGTTATCTATTCTCGACAGCATCCTTGGCTGGATTGACCCGTATGTGCAAGTAGACACATACGAAGAACATTTCGGAACAATCACCCCGACTAACTCTCGGCGACTCGGCTTTCAAGCGATGATCGGAGCAAAACAAATTGCTGAGTATGTCGCAATGAAGAAACTTGGGCTTGATGTAGATCTTGTGATGGGTCGAGTAGTTATTGAAGAACTTGTGTGTGATGGTGCGCCAAAGAAAAATGCTGCATGCACAAATCTTGAAGTAGGGGAAACCATCACTCACTTCAATGGAGTTGCGACACCGACATTGACTGACCTTGCGACACAGATGAAAGGCCGCGCTGTCGGCGACACCGTGGAACTAACGGTGATTCCCTATGACTCCAAGGCAGTAACACCCGACGTAAAAAAGGCTGAGAAGCGCTCGGTGCAGTTAATGGCAAATGCCGATAATCCCACTCGCCCGATCATTGGCTTTGTTCCGGCAGATACTCGTACTGTGACGCTGCCATTTGAGGTTCAGATTTCAACAACAGATATCGGTGGTCCATCAGCTGGTCTTGCGTTCACATTGGCATTACTCGACGAACTCACAAGCGGAAATCTGATGGGTCCTTCACGGGTAGTCGCGACCGGAACGATAAGCAATAACGGCTCAGTTGGGGCGATCGGCGCTCTTGAACAAAAGGCTGTGGCAGTGAAGGCATCGGGCGCTGACCTTTTCCTCGTTCCCGCTGGTCAATCAGCCGACGAGATGAAGCGGGCTCGTCGTGCCGCCGGTTCACAAGTCGAAATTGTGCAAGTTGCAACTCTTGACGAAGCCTTGTCGGTGCTGCGGACTCGTGGTGGTGATGCTTTGATAGCAACCACCGCCTAGGTGGCCTGTGGATAATGCCACCATTTGGCACCCTAGGAGTCGTACTGTAGATGCGTAATGGCTATCTCTTTCTCCCGACCCGACCCATCATCGCCTGCAGCGGTGGGCTCGGCTGCATTTCCCACTAGTCGCCGTGGGTTTGACCAGGCTGAAGTACGTGATTTTCTCAAAATGGTGGCTGCCGAGATGGCGCGCCTTCAAGAGCGTGAGCGCTTCCTTGAAAGTGAGATGCGGGCCATGCAAACTCGGGGACTTTCTGCTCCCGGACGGCTCGATGAAGAGACTGTCACCACGTTGCTCGGCGAAGAGGCAGCGCGCGTGCTTACTGCCGCTCGTGATGCAAGTACCCAAATTCGTGACCGAGCTGAAGAATCCGCAACTCGTCTTGTAAAAGATGCTGCAGAAGATGCGGTTCGTATTCGTGAGTCTGCTGTTTTGGAGGCTGCACGTATTCGTGATGACTCTGGCGCAGATGCTGAAGCTGAGATTGAAATGGCGAAGCAACAAGGCCGCGACATGGTCAATGAGGCGCGCGAGTACCGCGAAAAAGTCTTGTCAGAATTATCACGTCGTCGTGATGCTGCTCGTTCACAAATTGAACAACTTCTCCATGGCCGTGATCGCCTGATGAATGCATTTGAGCGCGCGCGTATTGCTAGTGAAGATGTCATTGGCGGACTCACTGATGCTCATGATGAGCCTGAATTCATTGTTGATTTGTCTCCCACAACTGGCCCGGTGCCCATCATTAACTCTGAGCATCCGTCAGTAAAAGTGTTTGACCGTGAAGAAGTAGTTGCTGAAGAAGAACCAACAGAAACCGTTTCAAATGTTGTGATCTTCGATCATGAATCTGAAGCAGAAGTTGAAGTAGCTGTAGTAGAAATCAGTGCCGAAGAAGTCAGCGTTGAAGTAATTCATGAAACTCAGATTGTTGATGTTCTTCACCCAGTTCACACGTCAATAGACGTTGAGCCTTCAGTTGAAGATCTTGGCGTTGCAGAGCCAATGGAAGAACCTCAGACCAATGTTGTGTCACTGTTCGGACGCGGACGTCGCTCTGTCGATATGCCAGAAATTGCAATTGAAGAAGCAGAAGTTGAACAGCCAACCAAAGAAGCAGTTGTACTTCCGACAGTGAAGAAAGACATTGTTGCGGTCGACGATATTTTTGCGAAGTTGCGCGCGAGTAGCACCGCTGATGTCGCTGCAAAGGCAACCACTTCATCAGGCATCGTGAAGGATGAAAAGCCTGCTGCGAAGGCTTCAGTGCCAAAGGCAGAGAAAAAGGCGAAAGTGAAGCCCGCAGCGCCTGTTGTGGACCTTGCTCGATTTGAAGAGCGCAATGAAGAGCTGTCACCTGTGGTTGTGGCTATGGCTCGAAAGTTGAAGCGAGTCCTTGCAGACGAGCAAAACACCGTGCTTGGTCATGTTCGCGCCAAGCGTTCTTCTCTAGATATCGATGCAGTACTCGGAACTGAAGCAGAACACAGCGCTCGATACGCATCTGCTGTGGCAGAGGACTCCATGGCGGCTGCAAGTGCTGGTGCAAAGTCTGTGAAGTCAGCTGGTGGTTCAAGTCGTCGTGTGACGCAAAAGGCCATTACCGCTCATGCTGTTACTGCCATTACCGCGGGCTTAGTTGCAGGGTTCCGCGAGGACGCCCGCATTGCAATTGGCGAAGCTGAAGGCGATCGTGATGTCTTGCTCGGCCTCATTCGTGACGTGTACCGCTTGTGGAAGACGGAAAGAATCGATTCTCATGTTGACGACATTGCTTGTTCGTCATACAGCCACGGCGCCTACCTAGCCCTCGAGCCAGGTAGCAAGATCACGTGGATGGCCGAGCCAGATACCAATTGCTGCAGCGAATGTGAAGACAATTCGCTCGGCGGCTCAGTTGTTCGTGGGGATGATTTCCCCACCGGCCACAGTTATCCCCCTGCTCATGCGGGCTGCCGATGCCTTGTTGCCCCCGTTCAGGACTAGCGTCCTGATGCGTGCGTAACTCATCAGACCTTCCTGGCGGCCCTAATGGCCCTGTATTTCGACTTCCTAACCTCGGCAAGCCATCTCGTGGCCGAATTGTGGTCTCCGTTGTAGTCGGACTCGTCTTGCTGCTGCTGTTCAGCGCACGGGCAATGTCATCGTTCTACGTGAACGTCTTGTGGTTCAACAGCGTTGGTCGCAGTGATGTGTATTGGGCAGTTCTGCTCAGCAAAGCTCAACTTGTTGGCGTGTTTACAGTTGGCTGTTTTCTATTTCTTTGGGTCAACCTTCTTATTGCAGATCGTCTTGCACCGCTGACTCTGCCGAATACGCCAGAAGACCAAACCGTTATTCGTATTCGTGAACTAACTGCAAAGAGCCGTGGCAAATTGCGAATCGCATTAGCCGTACTTATCGCATTCATGCTCGGGTTGCCTGCCTCGAGCCAATGGCAAGAGTGGACAATGTTTCGCAATCGACAAGCCTTTTCAGTCGGTGATCCGCTGTTTAAAGCCAATGTCGGCTTCTATGTTTTTCGTTTGCCGTTCGCACAGTTCGTTGTGGCGTGGTCCTTTGGTGCTCTAGTTCTTGTCACAATTATCACTACTGCATTCCATTTCATCAATGGAAGCATTCGTCCTCAAGACCGTGTTCAACGAGTGACGTCACAAGCCAAAGTTCATTTGTCGGTACTTCTTGCTATCGGCACACTTCTGCGTGCAGCTGATTACTGGTTGTCGAAGTATCAACTAACTTCATCAACTCGCGGTGTAGTTCGTGGTGCTTTGTACACCGACGTGAATGCGCAATTGCCGGCATTGAATCTGATGGTGTTGGTATCACTTGCCGTTACTGCATTGTTGTTGTGGAATATTCGACAAAAGGGCTGGCGGTTACCAGTTCTTGCAATCGGACTATGGATCGTTGTTGCACTGGCAGTCGGCACGGTGTACCCGGCAATTATTCAGCGATTCGTTGTTCAACCAAACGTCAGTACTCGAGAGTTGCCATTCATTCAACGCAATATCGTCGCCACTAAGGCCGCGATGGGAATCGAAGACATCACCCGTAAAGAAACAACATTTAGTTCGATTAGTACTGCTGATATCCAAAAGAATGACGCAGCTCTTCGCGATGTGCGCCAGCTTGATCCGGCGCAGATGCTTAATCGTTTTGCGCTTGACCAAGGTTTGACATCGTTCTACACCGTAAATGATCTTGACGTTGATAGGTATTCGATTGATGGGCGCGTTCAGCAGGTATTGGTAGCCGCACGCGAACTGAACCCTGCTGGTATCCCGAACCGCACTTGGGTGTCGCGACATCTCATTTACACCCATGGTTGCGGGCTGATTGCGGCTCCTGCAAGCTTGGCTACGGAGGACGGACGTCCTTCCTATATCGATCTCAAAGTTACGAAGCCTCAGATTTATTTCGGCGACCGTTTAGGTGAATATGCCGTCGTAAAGAGTTCGCAAAAAGAGCAAGCATGTCCTGGTGGAAATCAAACATCGTTTGTTGGCGATGGGGGAATCAAAGTCAACAGCTTTATTCGACGTGTCGCTCTTGCAGTGAACTTTGGTGAGTTCAACCTTTTCGGTTCAAATCTGATTACACAAGATTCTCAAATCTTGTTGCAACGCGATGTGCGTTCGCGCGTCGCAAAGATTGCCCCGTTCCTCCACCTTGATGCTGACCCATATCCCGTTGTCGTTAATGGTGAAGTGAAATGGGTAATTGATGCATTCACTACAACAAATCGTTATCCCTATGCCGAGTCCGCGAATGTTTCACAACTCACAGCCGGCAGTGGTCTGAATCATTCCTTTAACTATGTTCGCAATAGCGTCAAAGCAGTAGTCGATGCGTATACAGGCAAGGTGACTTTGTACCTGATGGATACAAAGGATCCGATTGCACTCATGTGGAATGCTGCATTCCCAGACTTGTTTGCAAAGAAGTCGACTGTTCCTGCTGAGTTGTCAGCACACTTCAGGTATCCGGAAGATTTGTTCCGTGTGCAGACAAACATGTTTGGTCGTTACCAATTCGATGACGCAACGTTGTTTTTCAACCGCGATGCTGCGTGGAGCGTTTCTCAGGCTCCGGCAAACGCTCCTGAAACATCTTCGGGAACAACGTCGCTTGGCACTGCAACCACCGGTATTGCGCCCGTTGACTCCATAAATGCCACAGACTCATCAGTTGCGCGTTTCAATCCGTATTTCTCAATTTTCCATGAACCAAATGCAAAGACCGATATTGGTCAATTTTCAATGGTTCGTCCGTTTGTTCCGTTCTCAGCTGATGACGGCCGAAAAGAATTACGTTCGATGATGGTGGTTTCTAGCGAGCCAAAGACGTATGGAAAAATCACGGTGTATGACATTCAGACACCACTGCCAGCTGGGCCCGCAACTGTGGCAGCACAGTTTGAAAGTGAACCTGCCATTTCACAGACAATCACTCCGCTTGACCAACGTGGTTCACGCGTTACATACGGAGACATGCAACTGGTACCAGTAGGTAAGGGAATTGTTTACATACGGCCGATGTTCGTTCAGCCTGACGGAAACGACAAACAGATCTTTGTTCGAAAGATTCTTGCTGGATACGGCGACAGGTCAGTTATTGGCGACAGTCTGACAAGTGTAATTTCACAGTTGTTCCCCGGATTCAATGGGAATCTTGGCGATCGCGTTGGTGGTTCATCAAGTACACCGACCACCACCATTGCAGGAAGCCCTGTCACGGTTGCACCAACTGCTGGCACAACGCCAGCGGAGTTGTTGCGGCAAGCAGAAGCGTTGTTTGCACAAGCTGATGCAGCGTTGGCGAAAACACCACCAGATTTTGCTACATACCAATCCAAGTTGTCACAAGCACGTGGACTTGTTCAGCAGGCTTTAGCCACAGTCAAGGGTTAGTTCAGGCGCGTTGGCGTTGCAGCAATTTGTTCGCAAGTGCTGCAAGGTCTTGTCGGAACGTAATTTCATACCGAGCTTGCTCGTTTGCAAGTCGCACTTGAGTTGTCTTCAACGCATCCATCATCTCGGCAACACCAGAGTCTTCAGCACGCTTTGAGAGCTCTTCAATCTCGGTACCTAGTTCGTGTAATTGACGAGAGAGTTCAGAGCCCATGCCTGATACTCGCGCTTCAATGCCAGCAAGTCGATCGACTGTAGAACGTGCAACTTCCCGTTCAGCCACCAATGCGGCCATCTGCTCGCTCATTTCAGCCCGCAACGAAGCAATTTCTGCTTGCAACGCCTCTACGGCCAGCTGGGTTTTTTTGTTTCGGGCAAGCATGGTAATTGCACTAATCCTAAGCATTTCGGGTGAAGTTGTGAGTGAGGCACTCGCCTTGTACCGTAATGCTTCAACTACATCGCGGGGTGGAGCAGCCCGGTAGCTCGTTGGGCTCATAACCCAAAGGTCGCAAGTTCAAATCTTGCCCCCGCCACTAATAAAAAAAGTCTGAAATCCCAGCCTCTCCACAGAGGTTGGGATTTTGGTTTTCTGGGGGTCTGTGACATGTGGCAGCTCGTCCGCTTCGGTGACACATTCGCACGCCTGTTCTAATGGAATCTCCATGGCGAACACAGTGCAGAGCAGAAAACGATGAGTATTCGAGGAGCGGCATACGTTGCCGGTATTTACGAACATCCCCGTCGCGATATTCCTGACCGAACATTGTTTGAGATCCACACAGAAGTCGCCCTCGGCGCATTGGCTGATGCTGGCTTGACGATGAGCGATGTTGATGCGGTGTTCTGTGATGGCACGGCAGGTTTCGGACCAATGTCGTTGGTGGAACATTTTGGGTTAAGCCCGAGCTATTTCGACAGCACTGAAACGGGAGGCTCTTCGTATCTGGCTCATGTTGGTCATGCTGCTGCAGCTATTGCTGCCGGCAAGTGTTCAGTTGCGCTGATCACGTTGGCGGGTAAACCTCGTACAGGTCGGTCAGTCGTGGCCTATGCACAAAGCCCCGAAGCCGGATTCGAATCAGGATGGGGTGTATCTGGTGCCCCACACACGTACGCACTTGCTGCACAGCGCCATATGTATGAGTTCGGCACAACATCTGCGCAGTTAGCCGAAATCAAAGTCGCTGCGAGTATTCATGCCCAATACAACCCAAATGCGTTTCTGCCGTATGCAGTCACAGTTGAAGACGTATTGAATTCGCCGTTAGTGGCTGATCCGTTACATCGTCTTGATTGCTGTGTTGTTACCGATGGCGGCGGCGCCTTGGTTGTGGTGTCTCCTGAAGTAGCGCGTTCGCTCAATCGCACATCAGCAAAAATTCTTGGCCACGGCGAAGCAATTAAGCACACCAGCAACGGCGGCATTGACCTTACGTATACCGGTGCAGTGTGGTCTGGGCCACGCGCATTTGCTGAAGCTGGGGTCAGTGTTGCAGACATTAAGTACGCATCGATCTATGACAGTTTCACAATCACTGTTCTGCAAACAATCGAAGATCTTGGTTTTTGCGAAAAAGGCCAAGGCGGAAAGTTTGTGATGGATGGTGGCCTTGTCGCACCATTCGGAAAGCTGCCTTTTAATACTGATGGTGGGGGATTGTGCAATAACCACCCGTCAAACCGTGGCGGAATTACGAAAGTAATTGAAGCGGTGCGTCAGATGCGTGGTGAAGCCCACCCTTCGGTACAAGTACCGAACTGCCAAATATCACTTGCGCACGGAACAGGCGGAAGTCTTGGCTCAAAGCATGGTTCCGTCACACTCATTCTTGGACAAGAGGACGCATGACCATGTTGCCAGCACCCGCACCCGTTATTAACTCAACGACAGCTGCATTTTGGAAAGCCACCACGGAGGGTCGATTCCTCTTGCAGCGTTGCAATGCGTGCAACATTGTTCTGTGGTTCCCACGGCGCAATTGCCCAAAGTGCTGGGCAGAAGATGTGTCCACATTCGATGCACAGCAGACGGGCACTATTTATAGTTTCACTGTTGTGCGCAAGGGCAAGGGCGCCTTTCAGGACGCAGGTCCATTCGTTATTGCCTATGTAGAGCTTGCTGATGGTCCACGCATTATGACCAATATTGTCGATTGCGACATTGATTCATTACACATAGGAATGCCCGTAGAGATGGTGTTTCACGACACTGGTGAAGGAAGCGCTTTGTATCGCTTCCGCCCGGCATCGCGCTAGCGGCTTGCCTCTAGCTCATACATCGGGGTCCCATTGAGTGGCACCCATAGTCCGGCACCGACCTGGCGAAAATGCAGTGAGAGTTGTTTGCGGTACCACTGTGCTGAACGGTGATGAACCTGCAAATCAGTCCCAGATTCATCGATGATGTTCTCATAGTCCCATTTAGTCGGAAGTTCGAGATACATGACGTGTCGTGTTGCGGCCGCAAGATTATTGAAAGCTTGAATAACTGACTGGTTATCAAGATATTGCAAAACGCTATGACACACGACGAGGTCAGATTTTCCGCGAGGGCGCCACGTGGCTATGTCACGTTTTTCATGATTCCATGTCTTGCATGCATGTTCACTGACATCAATTGAACGCACTGTTACTTCAGGAAATGACATGTGGTACCAGTCGCGCCACATTCCCATTCCGGCACCTACATCAAGAACTGAAGTGATATTGATCCCCCACCAAGCGGCAAGATGGTGAACTGCTGTTGCAAGGTGAGCGATTTTCTTGGCATCGTGTGCTCCGTTGTCGCCGTAAAACCGTTTGTAATAGGCAGTATCAAATTTCAACATGTAATCACGCTAGAGCGAAGTACCTGACGAGACCCAAACATCGACACTGACGTGTGTTGTAGGTGAAGCGTCTGCAGCAGTTTGCCAAACCAGCGGGGTCATTGAGAACAAATCATTCGCAGCGCTAGGTGAAAGGTCAAGTTCGAATTGAAGCCGTTCTGCATGTTGTGCTTGCGCTGGTGGTTCACTGCGACGTTCTTCACGTTCGTCAATAGATTGGTCACGTTTTGGCCGCATTTGATGCAGATGATGCGGCCCCGGGGTGACCGTGACCCATGTGCCGCCTGGTTGTAAGACTCGGGCGTATTCTTCAAACGAATGTGGAGCAAATACTGAAAACACGGCCGCACAAGAATGATCAACGATGGGAAGGCGAAACGCTGATGCAACCGCAAAGTGGGCATCTGGCAGCAGCTTGCTCGCCATCTGCACAGCTTTCTTTGAAATATCGATGCCGTATTTTTCAGATGCATCGATGTGAGTGAAGTAGTAGCCCTCTCCACATCCAACATCAAGAATTGGACCAGTTATTTCGGCCAGCGCTGCGGCGAGTGCTGATGCAATTGGTGCATATGACCCCGTGGCGAAGAAGTCTCGACGGGAGCGAAGTGATTCTGCGGTGTCGCCCGACGTTGTGGTTGCAGCAAGTCGTCCGCCGACAACGAGATTGATGTACCCATCCCGCGAACGATCGAAGAGGTGATTGTTTTCGCATCGTGCCTCATGCTGGTTGAGGTGTAGTGGCATTGTGCAATGTGGGCAGGCAAAGACTGTAATAACGCCGATCTCTGTGCTCATTTAGGAAGTCTGGCACCGGTTTTTGCATAAATGGGCAATAATTCACTGATTACGTGTCCCCGTGGTCTAGAAATGCGGTGCTCTCACTAGCCTGTATCACGGACTCAACCCGAAAGATCGTCTCAATGGCCGGTAACTCAGTATTTCGACACCAGCATGCCGGCGTGTTGAGTGTTGCCTCGGTTGAAGCGCCCAATGTCATTACGTCTGCATGGATAGATGAGCAATTGGCAGAGGTGTACAAACGCAATGGCCTCAGGTCCGGTTTGCTTGCTGGGCTTGCAGGTATCGAAGAGCGTCGCTGGTGGGATGAAGACGTGTCGTTCTCTGATGCAGCAGCAATGGCCGGGAAGCTCGCAATTGAAAAAGCGGGAATTGATCCCTCACAAATTGGGGCATTGATTTCTACATCAGTCTGCAAAGAGCATCTTGAGCCGTCTGTGGCATGCCTGGTCCACGATCACTTGAAATTGTCTTCGTCTTGCCTGAATTTTGATATCGGAAATGCGTGCCTTGGCTTTGTCAATGCAATGCATCTTGCAGCCACCATGATTGATTCTGGCTCGGTTGAATATGTGCTCATTGTGGACGGAGAAGGCAGTCGCCAACCACAAGAGGCGACCATTGCACGCCTTCGTCAGCCCGAGTCAACAGCTTTAGATGTGTTTTCTGAGTTTGCTTCGCTCACCCTTGGCTCTGGAGCAGCAGCAATGGTGATGGCAAGTTCAAAACGCCATCCAGAAACGCATCGTTTAATTGGTGGCATGGCACGAGCAGCAACCGAACACAATGCATTGTGTGTGGGTGACCTTGATCGCATGACTACAGATACCCATGGACTGTTAGTTGCAGGTCTTGACTTGGCAGACGAAGCATGGACTGAAGCACTTGTCGAATTCAATTGGGCACCCGCAGATGTTGACTGGTACATCTTGCATCAGGTCAGCAAAGTGCACACCACGATGTTGTGTGATCGCCTCGGAATCGACCCTGCGAAAGCTCCAATTACGTTTCCCCATTTTGGCAACATCGGCCCTGCGGCTATTCCCATTACGTTGGCAAGTGTGCAAGAAAAGATTCAATTGGGTCAACGCGTGATGTGTCTTGGAATTGGGTCTGGTCTCAATACAAGTGCCCTTGAGATTCTTTGGTAGGCATCCAGCGCCCGCCCGTTGCTGATTTTGCGACGTTCGGAATTGACCCCTCATGGTCGCGCACTGTCAATGTGCCGAGTCATGACGGCGCAACGCATCAGTGGCATCTTCTTGATCGTCCAGGAATCAATCAAGACGCACCTGTCGTGCTGTGTCTCCATGGAAACCCAACATGGTCATTTTTGTGGTCACGTTTATTGAATGAATTGAATTCAGATTTCCGGGTTATTGCCCCTGATCATTTGTCGATGGGCTTTTCAGAACAAGTATCAACACGCACATACCGTGATCGTGTTTCGGACATCAACGACCTGGTCAATGCTCTTAACATCACCGCACCAATTTGGATAGTTGCTCAAGACTGGGGCGGAGCAATTGGAATGGGTTACGCAGTTGCGCACCCTGAACGTGTTGCTGGTTTGGTTCTTTCGAATACTGGGATTGCGGTTCCACACAATCGTCGTGCGCCGTTACTTATTCGACTTGCTGCTGCCACCGGTGTTCACCGACTTGTCACGAAAGACTCTTCATTGTTCGTGCGTGGAACGCCATTTCTTCCAGGTCGCGGTATTTCTCAATTGCAAAGAACAGCTTTGGCATTTCCATATCGACATCGTGGCCGTCGTAATGGTGTTGCAGATTTTGTAGCTGATGCACCACTCACTTCACGACACTCTTCAGCACGTGACATTGCTGACGTTGCTGAAAAGCTATCGGCATTAGCGGTTCCTGTTCGTTTGGTGTGGGGCAGTCGCGATCCTGTGTTCAATGATGATTTTGCGCATGACCTTATGAAGAAGTTCCAAAACATCGCATTGCATCGAATTGCAGATTCAGGGCATTTAACAGTGCTTGAAGTTTCAATTGCGCCATATGTCGAAGCGGCAATAGAAGAAGCAGGAAAGGGTAAGCCGCATGAGCAGTTTCTGCCTCGCACAAGTGATGATTCAACTCTGTGGTCTCAAATTGATCAGTGGGTCAACACTGACGACATTGCAATTACTGACGCAGCAGCAAATGTTTCCATAACGCGACCAGACTTTGCGGCACGTGTTGCCACGTATGCAGAAGCGTTGCATCATCGAGGCGTGCAACGCGGCGAACGAATCGCAGTGCTGGTCCCACCAAGCGTTGACCTGATTGCCGTGGTGTATGCATGTTGGCGTATTGGTGCAATTGCAGTGATTGCAGATAGAGGTCTTGGTCTACAAGGTCTTAAGTCAGCAATTCGTGCGTCGAGGGTTAGTCACGTCATTGGGCCAGTGAAAGCTGTTGCTGCCGCGCGCTTATTGCGGTGGGCACCTCGTGCTTCAATGATTCGCCTCTCCGCACTTGCAGGTTCACCTGCCGTCTCGAAACTTGAGTTCGTGAGTGCCCCTGAACCCAACGCTGATGATCTTGCAGCAGTGTTATTTACATCTGGGGCCACAGGCCCGGCAAAGGGTGTGCGGTACACGCATCGTCAGTTGTATGCACAACGTGATGCCCTGCAAAAGACATACAACATCACGTCAACCGACACATTTGTTGCTGCTTTCGCTCCGTTTGCGTTGTATGGCCCTGCACTTGGTATTGCAACCGGATTAGCCGATATGGATGTGACTTCACCCGGAACATTGACCGCAGCAGCGCTTGATGATGCGTGTCGACGTGTTGGCGCAACAATGGTGTTTGCATCACCTGCAGCTTTGGCGAACGTTGTAAAGACTGCTACAAAAGACATGGCGCACCTTCGCACTGTGCGCCTCGTAATGTCTGCCGGAGCACCGGTGCCAATAAAGACGTTGCAGGAAGTCTCACGTTTGTGCCCTAATGCTGAGCTGCACACGCCCTATGGGATGACAGAGGCGTTGCCTGTCGCCGATGTGTCATTGAGTGACCTGATACGTATCGGAACCGGGCAAGGTGTTTGTGTTGGTAAGCCAGTTGTTGGCTGCGATGTTCGCATTGACAACCACACATCAGAACTTTTGGTATCTGCACCGTGGATGTCGGCCGGGTATGACTCGTTATGGCTTACGCAACATAATGCACGTCCTGTAGTGAATACAGATGGTCACACAGTCACGTGGCACCGAACAGGAGACGTAGGCCATATTGACAGCGAAGGCAACGTATGGATTGAGGGACGTTTGGTGCATGTGATTCACACGTCTCGCGGCCCTGTTGCGCCTGTTCCCTTGGAAATAGCAATAGAGGCATTACCGAATGTTGTCCGTGCCGCAGCAGTGGGGGTGGGGCCTGTCGACGTGGAACAAATTGTGATTGTCATCGAGACCATTGACAGCAGTGACGGCCCAGCTAATGCTGAACTATCTCATGCCGTGCGTGCTGCACTTGCCCCGTTAACAATTTCCTCTGTGTGGACAACCAAGAAACTTCCGGTCGATATTCGTCATAACTCAAAGATCGACCGCACTGCAGTTTCGAAACAGATGTCACAAATTCTGGCTGGTGCCAAAAAGTGAAAGTATTAGTTACTGGTACTGGCAGTTTGCTTCTCGGTGGTATCGCTAGTGAACTATTGCGTCGCGGTGACGAAGTGGTGTGTTTGCAACGTCGACCTACTGCGTTTGAAGGGCACCAGAATGCGCATGAGGTGTTGGCTGATGTTTGTGATGCAGATGCAGTTGCTTTGGCGGCCAAAGGGTGTGATGCAATTATCCACGGTGCAGCGCGAGTGGGGGTTGTTGGTTCACAGAAGGAGTTTTATGACACCAATGTGCGTGGAACTGAAAACATTCTTCTTGCTGCTCAACAGCACAACATTTCTCGATTGGTTTTTGTCTCCACCCCCTCAGTTGCCCACACTGGCCATTCACTAGTCGGTGCACCAGCTGGTGAGGCTGAACTTGGGCGTTCACGTTCGTATTACGCAGAGTCGAAAGCCATTGCTGAACGAACAGTTCTTAATGCTCGAAATAGCCAGTTAGCAGTTGTCGCAATTCGCCCACATTTGGTGTGGGGGCCCGGAGACACACAGTTAGTTGGGCGAATAGTTGAACGGGCGGCCAGTGGGCGGCTTGCAGTTGTTGGTACAGGCAATGCATTAGTGGATTCCACGTACATAGATAATGCAATTAGTGCCCACATCGCTGCGCTTGATGCCCTACATATTGGTTCAGCGTGCGATGGTAAGGCGTATGTCATCTCAAATGGGGAACCACGCACCGTTAACGAACTGATGCGTTCAATGTGTGAATCAGCGGGAATTCCATTTGAACCGCGACATGTTTCATTGGCGCTCGGAATTCGACTCGGTTCTGTAGTTGAGCGCCTGTGGCCGCTAGTGCGATCATCTGAACCACCAATCACTCGCTTTATTGCAGAGCAATTAGGGACTGCACATTGGTTTGATCAGCGTTCAGTGCAACAGGAGTTGCAGTGGGCACCAAGTGTGACTCTCGATGAAGGTTTCAAACGGCTCACGCAGTGGTTTGCGTCGCACTAACGCTTTTATATCTTGTACACCAACGATGCCGTTGCACATAGTTTCCCAGACGTTGCCCCACGCACTTCGGCTCGACAAAATGCAATGGATCGACCACGTTTAGTTATCCAACCTTCACAGACTGCGTCTTCTCCGGCCACTGCTGAAAGGTATTCCACATTCATACTGATGGTGACGAACGAACCATTCTCGTATGGGCCACCAACAGCCGGGACAACAGTTGTGTCAATAAGGCTGGCAATTGCTCCGCCATGCATGATTCCGGCTGGTTGGTTCATTTCCCACCGCGCTGGTAATCGCATACGCGCATAGTCACGTTTCACTTCTTCAACAATGAATCCGAGATAGAGGGCATAGTTCATGTCTTGATCCCACTTGGGAAATCGTGCCCAGAATTCTGCTTGTTCGTTAGTCAGTGGTTCGAATTGGTCGGCGATCATGGTTACAAACCGTATACACGAGTTGCAGTGCCGCGAAACATCGCGTCTTTTTCTGCTTCAGAAAATGAGGCGGTCATCTTTTTGAAGGCGTTCCATACAACTGTGTATGACAAGGAGAAACGATCAATAGGGAAGTTCGATTCAAACATGCACCGATCTGGACCAAAACATTCAATGGTGTGATCAAAGTATTTTTGTTGCGCCGCAATGAACTCATCAGAGTTAGGCGGTCTCTCTGCTGTATGCCAACCGAAACCGTTGTCGGGCATTGCGAGCCCGCCCAATTTTGCGACAACATTGGAGCACTGTGCGATGTCTGCGATGTCTTTCTTCCATTGAGTGAAGATGTCGTCTCGTTGTGATGCATATGGGCCAACACCGAGTGGCGTTCCGAAATGATCAAGCACCATTGTTGTCGTAGGTACGGCACGAGCTAGTTCTAGGAATTCTGTGTTCTGGTAGTGGTAATGCCACGAGTCATAGGTCAGACCACGTGTTCCGAGAGTCGCAACACCGCGCCGAAAGTTTGGGTTCTTGTAGAGGTCTCTCGTTGCACCGCCAGGAATCGCCAAAACTTCGGGGTGGTCAGCGCGAGAAAGCGCGTCACGAATTCCGCGTAGAAGGCCGTGACTTACTTCTGTGTGTGCATCAAGAATGTCGTTGAGGTCATCACGACTGAGGTCGGCATGGGCAACAATGCCCGAGATGAGATGCGCAGGGTCTCGTAGTGACTCTCCAGCAACAAACTCTGTTTCGCCAACTGGAGCAAGATGTGCTGGTCCATCTTTGCGATAACTTGCGCCGCATTCAATGAAGACGGTTTTCTCAATGAGGTGACCTGCTGAGGCATCGTCATGTAATTGGTCGAGTCCGTAGGGCAATGAGCCGCCGACTGGCCATAAATGATGGTGAGGGTCAACAATGCGTCGAGCGGGGTCGACCACCTCTTCATGGACTTGGCTAAACCATTCGGGGGTACCAGGCGCGTAACTATTCATCAGCAAGTTCTAGTACCTGGTCCGCTCTTGTGCCGTACTGGCGTGATATTCAGCGGAGTGACGCGAATTACTGGAAGAAACAGGGCAAAATAGGCGTTGATGTTGACCGCTCACCGCCTCTCTAAATACACGACAGTTGCATGTCTTGTTCTGGCAGTTTTGATCCAGCAAGTGGTGTCTCGTGGTCTGTTGTCAGACTTTGATAAAACTGCGCGAGACGTAGCACGGAACCTTGATGCCCCGCATGATTTCTTCTCAGTCACTGTGATGTTTGGCTTACGAGGAATCATTCTCACAGTTTGCTTACCGATTCTTGGGTGGCTGTCTTGGAAGAGACGTTCCTGGGTACCAATTGCTGGCTTTTTAATAGTTCTTCTCTTTGAAACAGGAATTGCTGGGGCGTTGAAAATTTCAGTTGGACGGATTTTTCCGTATCAATATGAGAATTTCTGGAATCGAATGATGATTGGACAAGACGAAATGGCGTTCCCATCTGGACACGCCGCGAACTGTGTTGCGCTGTGGGGATATGTTGCGTGGTATTTCACCAAGGCCGGAACGCAGGCTCGACAAATTGCGATTCGACTTGTTGTCGTTGCCAGTCTCATTGTTGGCGTGTCTTCCTGGCTCATCAGGACTCATTGGCCAACTGATCTTTTGGCAGGTTATGCAGTCGGCACGATTTCGTTGCTGGCAGTGATTGGGTTGTACACCGCGCTTGGGCTTAATCCCGAGGCCACGATTCAGCACTCTCAAGAAGCTGGTCGCGAAACTGCGGATGCGCAATAGCTGCTAGTGCTTGTGCACGTTCACGAATTGTGCGGCCTTCCAATTCAGCAACACCGAACTCAGTGATAATCGTGTCAACTTGATGGCGCGGAGTACTGACAACACTTCCCGCAGGAAGAATGCCCATGATGCGGCTCGTTAAGACCCCATCAATCATTGTGGTGGAGGGCAAACAGATAAGGCTTCTGTCAGTGGCATCAAGCCCTGGCCCGGATACAAAATCTTCATGACCACCAACGCCGCTGAATTGTGTGCCGCCGATGGTGTCTGCAACAACTTGACCAGCAAGGTCAACAGCTAGTGCACCGTTGATAGTGACCATATTGCGGTTGCTAGCAATCAGTTCAGGTGAGTTCACAATCTTCACTGGCAAAAAACGAACCGCATCGTTGTTGTGAAGCCAGGTGTATAGCTCTGGAATTCCAGCCGCAAACGTTGTGGGTGAAAACCCATCGAACTTGCTTCCTTTGTTGTTTGTAACTTTTCCTGCCTGATGTAAACGCATAAGTCCGGTGGTGAACATCTCTGAATGCACACCAAAATTTCCTAAGTCACTTGCAGCAAGCGAAAGTGCAATCTGATTTGGAATGCCGCCGATTCCGGTTTGTAATGTGCTGCCCGAATGAATGAACGTCAAGGCGATATCTGCAATTGTTCGTTCTGCGTCGCTCGGGACTGTATCTGCCAAGTTCAATGGAGCCCGATCCGTCTCGATGAGGCAATCAATAGCGTCAACATGAACACGATGTTCATGAGATGCAACTCCAAAAGTGCGTGGAAAGTGCTCACTAACTTCCACAAGAAGAATTCGTTCCGGATCCGTACTTGCTCGATGTATTTCATCAACTGTGGCGCCGGCATGGACGGACAAACTGACCCAACCGTCTACGGGAAGAGAGCCAGCTGTTGCCATGATCCGTGGTCGCATGTTCTGAAGGATGGGTTCGAACCGACGAAAGTCTGCTGGCACGAAATCAATAGAGGCGCCAGAGTCGCGCAAAAAGCGTTCGGCGGGTCCGAAGAATCCGCTGCGGTAGTGCACGCCTTTTTTGGCGAGAACGGCATACAGGTCCGGCATCAGAGCGCCAGAAATCTGCAGGTCCACATAGTCGTCTCGGTCGCCAAGTGCATGCATGAATCCACCAGGTACGCCTGGCCCGAGGGGGACTGCGAGGGTGTCCGTAGAGCGCACTAGGGCGACGGCTTCAGGGAGTGTCATGTGAGCCATATGTCCCATAGTACGCAAGTAGCAGATTGGATGTGCATCTGGCAGGCTCGTAGTTATGCAACGCCACGACGTTCTGATTATTGGCGGAGGGCCTGCTGGTTCTGCTGCAGCTATTACTGCTGCACGAGCCGGTCTCAACGTGGTGCTCTTTGAAAAGGGTCCATATGGACGAGACAAAGTGTGTGGTGATGGCCTTACTCCTCGTGCCATTGCAGCACTGAATGATCTAGGTATTGACCACTCTGTTGCACACCGAATTGATGGCCTGCGAATGATTGCAGGCAAGAAGCAACGTGAACTTGCATGGCCTACCACTTCACGGTTTCCAAATCATGGAGCAGTGTGGCCACGTCAACGATTCGATAATCATCTTCTCGATATTGCGATTGCTAGCGGTGCAGATGTTCGTTTTGAATCTGAGGCTCTTCCTGTGCTTGAAGAGGGCCGCGTTGTCGGTGTCACAGTAGGAACCGAAACGTTTCGTGCGCCGTTCACCATTTTGGCTGCTGGGGCACAAGGAATGGCCGCAAAGATGCTGGGTGCAGAACGTGACCCGAATGAACCATTTGGTCTTGCAATTCGTGCGTATGCACCGACACCACGTCATGCAGAGCGTCATCTTGAAGCATGTCTCAGCCTTAGTGACGAACATGGAGTGGCAGTTCCTGGGTACGGCTGGATGTTTCCTGCGGGTGATGGCACCGTCAACATTGGTGTAGGCGCACTGAGCACTATGAAAGGGTTCAAGAAATTGAATCTCAACACATTGCTTGATCAGTACGCAACTTTGGTTCGTGAATCATGGTCTCTTGGTGACTACATCGAAAAGCCTCGTGCGTGGCGACTGCCGATGAGTTGTACGAAACGCCATGGTCCAGGGTGGGTCGCAATCGGAGATGCAGCCGGATTTGTAAACCCAATGAATGGCGAAGGAATTGATTACGGACTTGAATCCGGAATGTTGGCTGTTGAGCGATTCATTGCAGATCCGAATACAGCATCTGAGTCGTACAACGAATTAGTGGGAGAACGGTTCGATGCGTTCTTGCGCACCGGGCGTCGATTCAGCTTTATCATTGGTCACCCGTGGTTGTTGAAGCCAGGTTTACGACTTGCAGTTGGTACTCAAGTGGCAGCTGACATCACATTGGCTGTCATGGGCAATCTCATTGATTCGAAAACACCGGGAGCTGCTGGTCGCGTAATGAAAATTGCCGATGGCGCATTACGCATTGCAGACCCTGTGTTGAGACGCACACGCGCCAAGGCGTAAACCTGTTCGTTCAACCCGTGTAAGCCCTATGTGGCACAGATAGGTTGGGGGCTATGAGCGCAATGAAACCAGATCTTTCCATTCCCGCAGGGGACGCACCTTCCGAACTTGTTCTTGAAGACATCACTGTCGGTGATGGCAAAGAAGCAGTGGCCGGCACAAATGTTGAAGTGCATTACGTCGGTGTTGCATGGAGCACACAGCGCCAATTCGACGCTTCATGGGATCGCAACGAAACTTTTGAATTTCGACTGGGTGCAGGTCAAGTGATTTCTGGTTGGGATCAAGGAGTTGCTGGCATGAAAGTCGGTGGACGTCGCCGTATCACTATCCCGGCTCATCTCGGATACGGATCACAAGGTGCAGGCGGAGTCATCAAGGGTGGCGAAACTCTTGTCTTTGTTGTTGATTTGTTGAATGTGAACTAGAGATGACTGAACTCAATTTCTTTACTGCAAATGCAGGCCTTGCTGACGTTGCAAAACTTGAAGTGCCTGAACTCAAGCTGATGTATCGCATTGAGATGGCAGGCGAGTTGTTCTACAACATCTTGGCTGACCGTGTTGGTAATGAAACAGCAGCAGATCTTCTTCGTAAGAATGCAGTAGAGGAACGCGGGCATGCTCGTCGTCTCGCTCGCATGATCAGCATCAAACTTGGTCACGAGTGGGAGCCCACTGCAGAAGAAGCCGAGTTACTTGCGGTTCCACTTCCCGACACAATCGATTCACGAATGTTTGCAGCAGTTGTACAGGGTGAATTGAATGGTGATGTCGGCTATCAACGATGGGCCGAAGTAGAAACCGATGAAGAAGTAGTTCGTTTACTTCGTCTCAACGGCCGCGAAGAAACTATTCATGCTGGTCGTGCACAACAGGTTTTCGACCTGCTGAATGCGTAACTGAGATGCAACCGGTAGTCGTCTACGACGGCGATTGTGGAATCTGTGAAGCATCCGCTCGATGGATAATTGCTCGCGTTCCATCTGTCGACGTTGTGTCGCACCATCAATACGGTCTCACCCATCTTGGTTCTGTTTGGTTTGTCACTGACAACGGTCGCTTAGAAGGTGCGGCAGCTGTTTCGGCAATCTTGAAATCTGCCAGCTCCAGTGCGTATCGCGCTATAGGTGTTGTAATCGGCTTACCAGGAGTGCTCTTTATTGCCGGGCTTGTGTATTCGTTAATTGCTCGTAACCGCCGGCACATTTCGCGACTCTTGGGCATGAACGCCTGCGGACTTCCACCGCGATAATTCCTTATCTGACTGAAGAATCTTGAGGCAGCATCTTGCGCCGTCGCCACCAAGTGCGCAATGGGCCAGTTGCGTATTTACTTGTTGCTGCAATTAGTGCAGTAGAGATCAGCACTCGAGGCAGAACATCAATTCGTGCAAAGTACGGAGCAAGTACGAGAGTAAAAAACAATGCGATGGGGTAGACCCACGCAACGTCCGACAGGAACTTGCCTGTGCGAGTCTTGTGCCGTTCAACTTCACCAAGTGCATTAAAGAACTCTTCTGTTCCGGCAGTGACAGTTACCTTTTCTGATAAAACCAAGCGGTCAGCGCGTTCACGCAGTTCTTGACGGTTGTCAGATCGTTCCCACTCGCGTAAATGCAAGACATCAAGAAAGCGAAAAACCATGTGATATGGGTCTGACGGTTTTGCAGGCCACAGGACCGTTGCCCCAAGACACCCTGGGGCTGCTTGCACTGCTTCCGTCATATCGTGACACCAGGTTTCAAATTCGGTCTTATGGCGGGGCTCGACAGTACGAGCAATAGTGACAGTCACCGTGCCCGGTGCAATTTTTGGCAATTGTCCTGTATTGAAATCTCCGGTGAGGTCTGGCATACACGGTACGGTAGTTCCCAATTGCTTCTGCGATAGACCACCCTATGAATGCCCTTGTTGTGTACTGCCATCCCGTTGAGGGAAGTTTCTGTTCTGCAATGCGCGATGCTGCCGTTTCAGGGTTACGTGCCGCAGGACACACAGTGGATGTCATTGATCTTGCTGCTGAACAATTCAATCCTGTGATGTCAGCTTCAGAGTGGAATACATATCAACAGGGAAATGGAGAAATACCTGTTGGACTTGAGCGAGATGTAGCCCTTGTGAAGTCTGCAGAGATCATCGTGTTCGTCTACCCAACATGGTGGGGCGGATTGCCCGCACAACTAAAGGGTTGGTTAGAGCGTGTGATGTTGCCCGGAACAGCGTTTGTGTTTAATGAGAACAACAAAGTACGACCAGGTCTGAGAAATATCCGGCGCATACACATCGCTTCTACATTTGGCTCACCATGGTTATATGTGCGTTTTGTGAACGATAATGGTCGACGCATATTGGCGCGTGCATTTCGAATGAACACTTCATTGCGAACAAAAGTGTCTGCGTCGAGTCTGTATGCAATGGACACAGCCACCGATGCGAGCAGGAAGAGTTTCCTTCTTTCTCTAGAGAAGAAAATGGGAACACTGTGAAAGTTCTTGTAGTTCTTGCTCATCCGTCACAAGAGTCTTTTGTCTCATTTCTCTCTTCCGAAGTTCTTGTCGAATTAAAAAATGGTGGCCATGAAATTCGCCATCATGATCTGTGGGCTGAGAATTTCAGTCCGGTGTTTACGCCATATGAGCGGTTGAACCATGTGGGTGATGTGACAGAAAAACTGAAGGCACTTCCCGAACTACGCCAACAGATTGAAGACTTGCAGTGGTGTGAGGCATTAGTTCTTGTGTACCCCACGTGGTGGTCTGGCCAACCAGCAATGTTGAAGGGCTGGTTTGACAGAGTGTTGATGAACGGAGTCGCGTGGGTTCTTCCTGAAGGGGCGAATCGAATCCAGCCACTTCTTACAAACGTGCGACATTTGATCGTGGTAACGACACACGGTTCCGGGAAATTCATAAATGCACTCGAAGGGGAGTCTGGGAAACGAACGGTGTTTCGCTCTGTGCGCCTGATGCTTCACCGCCGAGTTCGTTGTGAGTGGTTGGCGATGTATGGCGTAGACAACGCAACGCTGCACCAACGCCAGAAATTCTCTGGTCGTGTCCGACGGCGAATTAATCGCGTCCTGAAGTAGCACGGTTCATTGCATCCTTGGTCTGTCTAGTACCGTCGAAAGCATGAAAGTCCTGCAAATACAGCAACTTGGTTCACTCGACGACATTGAGATTGTGGTGATTGACTCACCCGAATTAGCGCCCGGACAAATACGCGTGGCTGTCTTGGCCAGCGGATTGAATTACGTGGACTCACTTATGATTGAGGGTAAATACCAAATCAAGCCACCAGTCCCATACCGGCCAGGTTCCGAAATTGTGGGTCGAGTAATTGAAGTTGCGTCTGATATTACGAATCTGAAAATCGGTGATCGAGTTTTTTCACCAAGTGGTGGCTTTGCAGATGAGGCAGTTCTTTCTGCAAGTCGTGTAATTCCAATTCCAGAACAGTTGAGCGATGGGCAAGGTGCAACGTTTATGCAGAGTTACCTCACCGCATGGTTTGCATTTCATAAGCGGGCACAAGTACGCGAGGGTGCAACCATGTTGGTGCTCGGCGCAGGTGGCGGCGTCGGTTTGGCTGCAGTTGATCTTGGTGTTGCAATGGGCATGCGAGTTATTGCTGCTGCGTCAAGCGCTGAAAAGCGCCAGTTGGCTTTAGATCGTGGAGCGTTTGCTGCAATTGATGTTCTGAATGAGGACGTGAAGTTACGTACTCGCGAATTGTGCGGTGGTGGAGTTGACATGGTGTACGACCCAGTTGGCGGTGAACTTGCTGAACCGTGTTTACGTGCACTAGCCCCATTCGGACAGTACCTAGTCGTTGGTTTTGTTGGTGGAATTCCGCGTCTTCCTGCGAATCATGTGTTGCTCACTAACCGCACAGTGGTTGGCGTTGACTGGGGCGCATGGGTTGGGCGCAATGTCGTTGAAAACCAAGGCATGTTGGTTGAAGTGCTGGCAGAGATCGCAGCAGGAAAACTTCACCCCGTAGAACCAGTGATGTACCCAATGAGCAAAGCCGTTCAAGCGATGCGCGATTTACAAGATCGCAAAATCGCAGGCAAAGTCGCTCTGGTTCCCGTATTTGACTAGAGGTTCCCTAGGGGGCACATGATGCTGTGCCGGAATCAAGTGTCGAACCGTCAAGCGCACTGATGAATCCCCAAGAGAACGCCCGTGGTGTCAGAGTTAACGACAAGACACCATGATTTGCGTTGTATCGAAATGCACTTCCCGGAACTGCATCTTCGATCGGAGTAGCCGGTGCACCACCAAGTCCACTGATGAAGAGGGGCATTCCGCCAACTGCGGGAGCACCTGATGCATTAAGAGGCAGAAAACGTTCGTAAATATGGTCATGAGCTGTGACCATGAGATCTGCGCCACCGGTAACTGCGGCTTCCCACAGATTCTTCACACTTGAAGTTGCAAGTGAACCGCTCGACACGAATGGATGGTGCATCATTACGGCTGCACATTTACTTTCGTCACGAGCTCGTTGCAATTCATTTTTCAACCATTGAGTTTGTGCCGATGTAGCCGAACAACCAGCATAAATCTGCCCTTGACACCACGAGTCAACAGCGATGACGCGCCAACCGCCTGCATCTACTGTCCAGTACGAGGGAGACATTTCGCTGAAGTAATCGACGTACCCCGCAGCACCGGCCGTGAGATATTCATGATTGCCGCGAATCGGGTAAGTGATTGTGCGAAGTGGACCCCAGGATAAATCAAAGTTGGTCATCAACTCCTGTGAACTTGCGCTTTCGTACTGCAGGTCACCAAGAGCAATCACGCCGTCTGGTTTCAATGACGAGATCAGTGAACCTGTTGCAAAGTCACCACATTGCGCGCCGCTTGGCCCTGTGGTTTTGACTACCCGCCTGTCGTCATCACAAGCGATATCTCCGGTAGCAATGATTCGTGCGGATTGGTCGGTGCCAATCGACTTCATACGCACTCCGTTTGGCCAAATTTCAATTCCTGTTGAACGTATTCCGCTTGGACCGCTTCCGCCATCACCTAGTTGACCTTGTAAACCGAGGCCCCAACACCACATGGCTCCAGATGTATTGGCAATAGTGCAGGCATGAGATTCTCCGGCTGCAATAGCCGTCATTGAACCAATATTGGTGCTAGTGAGAACTTTCTGGGGAATGGATGAAGCAAGGGATGATCCATTTGATAGTTGACCGAATCTGTTTCGACCCCAACACCACGTGGTGATAGCAGCTGTAATTGCACACGCGAATTCGCCACCGGCAGTTAAGGCAACAGGCTTCTTAATCGATGTTGTATGCGGAGCAATGCGCGATGAACCAGCTGTGCGGGCTAACTGCCCGAATTGGTTTCGTCCCCAACATTGCACACGAGCACTCAATGAAATGATGCAAGTGAATGCGTCCCCGGTAGCAACATTTGTTGCGCGAACCTTGGGCACATAGGTGGGACGCAGGAATGGTCCCTTAGCGCGCAAACCAAGACGGTGGTATCCATTCGAACCCCAGCACCACACAGAAGATGTTCGTCGAACGACACACGTATGGTCGGTGCCAACGTCAAGTGACTGCACTTTGTCAATGCCTGCTTGCACGGGAATTGCGGAATCTATGTTTGTATTGTTCCCCAGTTGGCCCCACGTATTCGTCCCCCAGCACCAGGCAGTGTCGTCATGCTTGGTTGCACATGAATGGGTCCTGCCTACTGACACCGTTCGAACATTTGTCAATGGAACTTGAAGTGGAATTGCTGAATCAGTCGTCACAATTCTGGACGTCACAACATCAATCGAAGTGGGGATGGTTCCCCAGCACCATGCGGTGGCGTCAGTGCGAACGGCACATGATGTATTACCAGCGACATCGACCATTATCACGTCAGTCATGATGGAAGGACTAAAGGCAATCGTCCTGGTTAATGAACCTGTTCCCAGTTGTCCTCGTGAGTTAGAACCTGTGCACCACACTGTGGCATCACGCACTACGCACGTGTGTTCCGCGCCAGCACTAACAGATGAAATGACTGGGATCGATGCCATTCCAGGAGTAGTTGCGGTTTCTGTCGCACCATTCACCACAGATTGTGGAAGAAGTATTCCTGATCCGAAGAACAAGGTGAGTGCGATAAGAATTTTCATAGAAGATACCGAAGAGGTGTCTCCACGCTAATGAGAATTAGATGACGAGATGCATCGCCAAACGTCTAGAGACCAAACGGTGTATAGCCGGGTGCTGTCAGTGGCCACGGCTTAACGCGCTCAATATGGGCAGCAAGACCAAGTGTGAGATTGTCCTGAAATCTTGGTCCCGTGATGTGAATGCCACATGGGACTCCATTGTCGTCAAGACCCATCGGCACACTTGTGGCCGGGTGTCCTGTGAAGTTTGCGTCAGGCGTGTTCAGCGTGACCATTGGGTCGTCGGTATTGCCGGCACGCGAAGGTAATGGACCTTCAGCTGGCCACGAACGAGCATTCGACGTTGGGGTGAGAAGAACTGCGTCGTTACCTAACAATTCATCAAATCGAATACTGACTTCATGACGTTTTCTTTGCGCAGCGATGTACTGGTCAATAGTTACTGAGGCACCAAACTTCAATTGAGATTGCACATAGTCAGACAATTCAGACCAACGGTGCTCTTCATGGCGCAAACTCTGAGTGAGTTGTGCCGTTGACATGATGAACCAGTTCCAAATTGTGTCGTTGTCTGATGGTGAAGCAACGCGTTCCACTGAGACACCACTTGCAACCAACGCATCGATCATTGATTCATAGTTGGCTTCAATGTCTGGGTCGACATCTGTGCGAAATGTTCGACACGCAAGAACACGTCGAGGCATTACAGGGTTCAAGGCGATGCTTTTTGCAGGGAGACCTAAAAAATCTCCATTGGCTGGCCCATGGGTAATTGCAGCCTCGTAGACAACATCAGCAACGCTGTGGCCGCTTGTTCCTTGAGTGGAAAAATCGATCCATCGAGGCAAAACGTTTCTGCCGATTGCACCCATTGAAGGTTTGTAACCGATAAGCCCTGATGAAGATGCGGGCCCACGCACGCTGCCGCCACCATCAGAGGTTGTTGCGATGGGTGTCAACGCTGCAGCAAGAGCGGCTGCGGATCCACCACTTGAACCACCGGGTGATTTCTCTGCATTCCACGGGTTACGCGTGGCGCCGTACACCTTGTTGGATGTGAAGGCTGTTGCACCAAACTCTGGGCTGTTTGTTCTACCGATGATGATTGCGCCAGCTTCGCGAAGTCGCGATACAACAGAATCATCAACTTCATCTGAAGTGCCGTTGGCATATAACGCGGATCCTGACGTTGTGACGTGGCCCTGTACTCGCGCCATGTCTTTCACTAAGAATGGCAATCCGGCAAGAGCTCCTGTGCGCGGATGTGATGATGCCAGTGCACGTGCCTCGTCAGCGAATGTTGCAACGACGGCATTCAATGACGAAGCTGCTTCGATACGGCGGAGACTCTCATTTACGAGATCAACTGGGCTGATCTCTCCGGATCGGACTTTGGCTGACAGTTCTTCAAGCATCAGCGAAGACTAGTGATTATCTGCCGATAGGAATCCATCGCCAGTCGAGCTGACAGATTGTGGGGTCAACGATCTCAAGAATAGAGAGCCCCAGAACGCTTGCGCGAGCAGATAAACCTGTATCGGGGCTAATGGTGGCACCAGGAGGAGCCTTGACCGCAGCGGCCATAAGCGCTCGTCTGGCTGCAAAAGTGTAGGCAGCTAGTTGAGCCGCAATGTCGGGGGAGTGTCGCGCAGCAACAATGCTCTCTAGGCGAAATGTACGCCATTGTGCAAACGAGGGCGACATGTAGTTCGCCAAAATATCGGTGACAACTGCTCGTTGATCCGTTGCGGTGAAAACACGTGACCATTCCTCTACATCGCGGCGACTTTGCGGAGGGAAGAGAACTTCTAGACAATCTGCAACGAGGGCATCTTTGTTTTCGTACAAGCCGTAGATCGCGCCAACACTCACGCCTGCTCGACGTGCAATGCGCGAAACTGTGGCTTTGTGAACACCCGTGCGCGCAATGACGTATTCACTTGCCGCGATGAGTGCATCGCGAACATCATCGTAGGTTGTGGGGAATTGATACGGGGCGGTGTGGCGTAGAGCTCCGGCTGATTTCGCTGGTTTTACTGGCGACTGCGCTGAGTGAGTAAACACTTCGATTAGTGCTGTCGGGTCAATCATGTTGTGCTTGTTGTCAACATACGCAGAGTTCAATAACGATGCTCCGAACAATGTACTGATTGCAGACACCACAGACTGGCGTAGCGCTCCGTCTGTTGAAGGACCAACACCACGGTCATCCAGAAGACCGTTGATGTCTCTTTGCACAACTTCACCAATTGTTTCGTCGCGTCGTGAAGCAATGATGACTTCCATGGCGCTTCCAAGGTCGGGGACAATGCCAGGGTCGGTAGAGCGAATGAACAATTCAGCAATTTTGCCCATGCTGCTGTTGTCTTTAGAGATCACTGCATCAGCGAGCAAGGTAATGATCTCTGACAACATCGGCCAGAAGCTTTTCTCCCAGGCCAAGACCACGAGTTCGGATCTGTCATCACATCGGGCATAGATGGCACCACTTGAAAAACCAGCGTCGGCAGCAACTCGGGTTAATGCCATCTGGTCGACACCAACCGTACGCACAGCACTGGCTGCGCTGTAGGCGACCTTGAGGTCAGTCTGACGCGATTTTTCCGACTGCTTGGTGGCAATAACCATAGGTTGATTGTCTCACACCTGCCAGCAAAGAGAACATCCCTAGAGTAGAGATATGACACTTTCCCTTGCTGCCATTCAGATGTCTATGTCCGACTCTCGAGACGACAACGTTGCAAAAGCTGAACGTTTGGTGCGTCAAGCAGCATCGGCAGGGGCGAGAATAATCCTTATTCCAGAATTGTTCGAGAATGAATACTTCTGCAAAGAACATGATGCAGTGCAGCACCAGCGCGCAATGTCTATTGATGAGAATCCAACCGTTTCTCATTTTCAGAAAGTTGCGGCTGAACTGAACGTGGTGTTGCCACTCAGTGTGTACGAACGTGCTGGAAGTGCATTGTTCAATACGGTGGTCATGGTTGATGCAGATGGTTCTTGTATGGGTGTGTATCGCAAGAGCCATATTCCAGACGGGCCTGGTTATTCCGAGAAGTTCTACTTCAGTCCTGGTGACACCGGATTTCGCGTGTGGGCTACGCAGCACGGAAGAGTTGGTGTTGGCATTTGTTGGGATCAATGGTTTCCTGAGGCCGCCCGCGCTATGGCACTGCAAGGTGCTGAGTGCATTTTGTATCCCACAGCTATTGGTAGTGAACCGCAAGAGCCAACGTGGGACTCTTCGCGTCACTGGCAGCGCGTGATGCAAGGCCATGCGGCAGCAAACCTTTTACCCGTTATGGCAGCAAACCGAATTGGCCGTGAAGTTCAGAACGCAACCGAAGTGAATTTCTATGGCTCATCGTTTATTGCTGACAACACGGGTGCACTAGTAGCAGAAGCTGGTCGTGATTCTGAAGAAGTGATACATGCCACTTTCGATCGTTCCGCGTTTGCGGCACTGCGATCATCGTGGGGCCTGTTTCGTGATCGTCGTCCGGAACTGTACGGAGCACTGCTCACACTTGATGGCAGCGACAGTTATTTCTCACACCCCACCAACTAGAGGAAATTGAATGTCGACTTTTCCACGGGTAATGCCTGCTGAATTTGAACCGCATCAGAACACTCTTATGTGTTGGCCATCACGCGATGACATTTGGGACGGACAAATCGCTGAAGCCGAACGTGCCTACGCTGAACTTGCTAACACCATTGCCAAATACGAGCCAGTGACGATGGTTGTCGACCCAAAACATATTGAACGCGCTGAGTCGTTGTGTGGCACCGGAGTAAACATCACAAGTGTTCCGATTGACGATTCTTGGTGTCGCGACAGCGGACCAATTTACGTTCGCGAATCTGATGGGGCCCTTGTTGGTCTGGATTTTGTGTTTAACGGTTGGGGCCAAAAGTTTGTTCCTCATGATCAGGATGCGCAATTGGCATCTCGGGTGCTTTCTCTACAAAACCAACAAAAACGTGGTGTTTCTATGGTTCTTGAGGGCGGGTCCATCAATGTTGACGGTGCAGGAACTCTGGTCACAACAATGCAATGTTTGTTGCACCCGAATCGCAATCCCGGAATGTCACAGCGTGAAATTGAGACTGTCTTGAAGGACGAACTCGGAGTCTCGTCGGTGGTGTGGTTGCCGCATGGACTTGCACTTGATCATGACACCGACGGACACGTTGACAACGTTGCTGCTTTCACCAAACAGGGGCATGTGTTATTGCAAGGGTGCAGTGACGCGGGTGAAGAAGATTACGTGCGCATGTTCGTTAACGAAAGAGTCGCTCGCTCGTCTGTGTCAAGCGGCGGAGAACAATTGAACGTTGATGTTGTTCCTGTACTGCCATTTGTTGAGACTGATTCTGGTCGTGTAGTTGTGCCGTATCTGAATTTCTATGTTGGAAATAAATTTGTCGTTGTCCCAGTCACAGGCAATGAAGCTGACAGCGACATGGTGCAGATGATCGGCGAATTCTTTCCGGGTCGTGACATGGTGCCACTTGACATTGGTCGCATACTTGCAATCGGTGGTGGCGGCATTCACTGCATCACACAGCAAGTGCCTGTTTAGAGACTCCAGTCGATTGGCGCTCGGCCAGCTTCTTGCAATAGCGCATTGGTGCGCGAGAACGGTGCGCTGCCAAAGAACCCCCGATATGCCGATAATGGGGATGGGTGAGGTGCCTCAAGAATTGCGTGATGGCCTTGTGTAATCAGTTTTTTCTTTACTTGGGCATGTGCACCCCACAAGATAAACACGCACCGTTCCGTATTGTCATTCACGGTTTGAATTATCTGATCTGTGATTACTTCCCAGCCCTTTTTTGCATGGCTTCCGGCCTTGCCTTCACGAACAGTAAGTGATGTGTTGAGTAGAAGTACGCCTTGTTGTGCCCATGGTGTGAGTGTGCCATCTTCTGGTGGTTTTATCCCCATGTCATTTTCGAGCTCAATAAAAATATTTCGCAGTGATGGGGGAATAGTGACACCTGCCGGCACAGAAAAACTGAGACCGTGTGCTTGGCCATGTTCGTGATACGGATCTTGCCCGAGAATCACGACCGAGACATCAGTTGGAGAAAAGTACGACAACGCAGAAAAGACTTGATCATCTGTTGGAAAGACTCTGAATTCTTCTCGTTCGCGATTCACGAATACTGCAAGTTCTCTAGCGGAATCAGTCGACATCACATCTGTCAGGCATTCTTTCCATTGATTGTGCATAGTTTCATCGTACGAAGTATGCATACCCTATAAATCCTAGACAAATTAAGGAAGATGTGGATGTTTGTATGTCGCAAATTCTGCCAACTTTTTGGCACACTAGAACCTCATGCAATTGTCATTGTCGATTGATATTGGTGGCACCAAGTGTGCAGTTGGTTTAGTTACTCGCGAGGGCGAGCTAATTGACCGCACGTCTGTTGCAGTGAACCCACGCGACAATGCCGAAGATCTTTTCTCTGACATAGCTGAAGCAGTGCAACAACAACTTGCACGTGCACGTGAACATCATGGTGAGAGTCCATTAACAATCGGTGTTGCATGTGCAGGCCCGAGCACTCACAATCTTGAATCTGTTTCACCCCTCAACATTCCTCAGTGGCGTGATTTTCCGTTACGTGATCGATTAGTCGACATCACTGGCTTGCCAGTTTTTGGTGATGGTGATGCAAAAGCACTTGCCCTTGCAGAAGGCTGGGTCGGCGGGGCACGCGGCGTGGACAATTTCATGGCCATGGTGGTCTCCACCGGAGTTGGTGGCGGAATTGTGCTGAATGGGCAATTGCTAGAGGGCGCCAGTGGCAATGCGGGCCATATCGGGCACGTGATTGTGGAGCCAAACGGCCGTAGATGTGTCTGTGGAGGCCGTGGGTGCCTTGAGGCTGAAGCATCTGGCCCTGCTATCGAAGCCATTACAGGTCGTTCTCCGACGCAGCCCACATACGAGATCATGGTGCGCACCGGACGACTTGTTGGTCGTGGCGTTGCTTCAGTGTGCAATCTTCTTGATCTGCAACTTGTATGTGTAGGCGGAAGTGTTGCCCTTGGCTTTGGCGCAACATTTTTTAATTCGGCTCAACGCACTCTTGATGAATTATGCGGACTTGAATTTTCTCGTGGTGCAAGAATTGTCCCATCACGTTTGGCTGACCAAGGCGGACTCATTGGTGCAGCGGCAGTCGGCTGGCGCGGACTTAACCGCATGGCTTCATCGCCCCACTAAGTGTTTAACGCAGTGGTGGAGTTACACCCACTGCAGTAAATCAACCTGTACTCGAGTGAGTGGTTGCTGGACATCTATCCATTCTCCAACACTCGGAATAGGTCGTCCACGCGCAACGAACAACATTGAAACATGCATATGTGACGGCTCAAGCAGATTGATTCTTTGGCGTTGAAAATGGAACGGGCTGCGTCCGTCAAGCAATGGAACAACACCATGTGCGGTACCGCACCCGACAATGACTATTTCGCCAGGCCCTTTGATTGGGACCTGGGTATATCCCGCAAAAGACCCTGATTCCACAGGGTGATGATCAATAATGTCAGCCGACAGATGCATGGTTGATTTGTCACCATGCCACAGTGGCGTGCCGAGACGCATGCGAAATTCGCGCTCGGGATAATCGCGACGTAATGATGCATATGCCGCTGGGTCTAGATGGCTGATGTACACCGGCAGTGATGGATCAATGTGGTCTAACCACTGCGTAATGTCTGCTAGGTGCATTGCCATGTCACCAGCAATGGGTGGGTGAATTGCAAAACCACGAATAGTGAATTGTGCAAGTGCAATATCAGAAAGCAACGGTTGCAAGTTTGCGTGGGCAACTCCGAAACGTTTCGTTGACGATTGCAATTTCACAATTACATCGCCACGCCATTGAGCACGAGTGAGAGCCACAACATGATGCGGGCTTCCAACTGTCAAAACTGTATTCATTGGCAAGTTCTTCGGCGGCGCTGTCATTGTCGGTGTCAAAACAATGGGTGTCAGATGCGAAGGCGTGTCACGAACTTCGAATACGGTTCCTACTGCAACTTCGCGCGACAATTCGCCAGCGATCTCCATTAGGTTCCAACGCCGAAACCCGTAACCATTTCCCTTGACGACAGGAACCAGGCCAGGGGTTGCATCAGCTACGCCATGAACATGGGCTAGCCAGTCGGCTCTGCGGACGGTGAGGCGAATAGTCACCCCATGAACCGTACTCGGGAGACCAATTCCCGAGTTGTTCAGTCGGGAATTACGCCGTAGTCTGGCGGTGTGCCAAAAATATTCGGATTTCCTAATCCAGTAAACGAAACCTCAGCACGCATCGTTGCTACAGGTGCAGTTGTAATGAGCGTTCTGTTCGTAATCACTGGCAATCCGTGGGTACTTGTACCGCTTACATACGGCTTCGTTGCTCGAGTGCTTACTGGCCCGCTTCTCAGCCCACTTGGTCGCATTGCCACTGAAGTCATCACGCCGCGATTGAAGCGTGACCATGTATTTGTTGCCGGACCTCCGAAGCGATTTGCCCAAGGCATCGGCGCAGTTTTTTCCATCACCGCATCAGTGTTGTGGATACTTGATTTCGAGACCGCCTCACGAGTCGTGATTTTCATGTTGGCTGGTGCAGCTTCGCTTGAAGCGTTTGTTGGTTATTGCCTCGGATGTGCGATCTTTTCTCGCCTCATGCGATGGGGAGTCATTCCTGCTTCAGTGTGCGAAGAATGTAACGACATCAGCGCGCGACTGAACGCCGCACGGTAATCACCGGCAACAAGCAACGCAATGAACGTGTGCGTATAGCGCCGGCCCAAACGCCTACTCCGTATGCCAAGTTCTCAAGTATGCGCATCACGAGATAGCGGATGGGGTAGCCCGGCTTCTTTCGCAGTAGCCCAACTACTGGTGGAACAAAAGCGCTGAATGTAAGCATCACACCGAGGCGTAGTGAAAAAATCGATGCTATGAAAAACAGTGGCCACCAGGGCCGCATGATCGCCCGTGCAAGTAAGCGAGTGGTGCTGACGAGGCCCTTCCAAGCAAGTTGAGTACGAGTAGCAATAGGAATGGATGTCGAACGTAGGGAAATCATGAAATACACCATGGTTGGCACAACCAAAATCATTGCAAAATAGACATAACCCATTAAGAGAGTGGTGGCCGTTGTTAGTAGCAATGCGTTGGCGCGTAATGGAGACGCGGCGCGAGGGTGTCGTTGGTCAAGCAGTGCGGCACTGGTGCCGTAGTCATAACGCTGTTTCAGCATTTTTCGCATTGATGACCGTGGCGTATGTGGACATTCAATCGAAGGTACGTAACGGCAGTTAATTCCGTTCTCAATTAATCTCCACACCAAGTCAACGTCTTCACCCATCCTGATTGAACCATCAAATCCACCGGCATTACGAAGCAATTGCACATTGCAGACAAGAACAGTTGCGGGCAGATAGGACACTCGAGACATAGGCCGAACAAGAGCCGGGATAGGACCAAGATCTAGTGGTGAATGATGCGACTCAAACTCACTTATGAATGTTCGATTATTAGTGCATGTGATTCGGGGAGCTACGGCTCCAACGTGAGTGTCAATGACATAAGCAGCAAGTATTGCAATCTGCTGTGTTGAGACCATGACATCTGTGTCAACACATGCCACCACTGTTGTTGTTACGGCTTCAATGCCGGTGTTTCGAGCAGCCCCTGGCCCTTTGTTTGTGTCATGGCGTATGACACGAGCGCCATCAACATCTACAGAATGTGGCGAGGCATCATCCACAATGATGATTGTGAGTCCGGCAAGTGATGCAACAAGTTTCTTGAGATCCGCGTGTGATTCTGAACTTGTGATGTACGCAGGAATCACCACTGTGATATCCGTAAGGGCAGCGAGGTTATTCGGCACAGGGTGAACTGCGCCGGTAGCCAACATACGATCTGTTAACTGTGCGTGGTTTTCGGGCAACATTGAATTGGTCTCGATGGCGTCCAATATTCTTGACCCAGCATCCGTAACACCGAAGTACGTAAGTGGAGAACCTGCGAGCACGCCGTTCTTGTTGCGAGAACGAAACCATTGATCATCAGGGATAAGTCTGATTGTCATTGTCTAACACCGAGCCATTCTGTGGTAAGTGTCGCGAGCTGCGCTGCAAGGCTTGACGAATACAACTTCATTACAGCAACACCATGTTCGCTAGTTGCTGTGGTCGGATCACCGAGAACACCATTGGTTGACACGCCAACAACACCGCTTGTGCGCATTTGTGCCACGAGGCTGGATGCATCGCCAATAGTTCCAGGTTCGATGCGGTCTATCTGCACTTTTGCAGGATCTATATGGAGCATTACTGAGGTTTCTGTGTGCCCAGCGTGCATATCGGCACCTTCATAAGAAGGCAGAGACCATATTGAGTGCCTTATCTTTTCATATGTCAATGCAGAACCTATACGTGCAAGCGCATCTGAATTTCCGCCGTGTCCATTCACAATGCATATGCCCTGTGCCCACGATGCTGAACGACAAATAGCGACGACAGAATCGGCCAAGGCCGCAGAACCTGTACTGAGTGTTCCGGGGAATCCGACATGTTCGTCACTTGCAGAGATTGCAATAGTCGGTGCCACTATAAATGAGCCTGCTTTGATTTGCGAATCACGTAGCGCTTGGGCAACAACCGAATCAATAATGATGGTGTCGGTATCTAAAGGGAGGTGCGGCCCGTGTTGTTCAAACGAACCAAGCGGCAATACCAAAACCTTTGAGTTGAGACCTGTGGTTGGCATGTTATTTGTCTACGGGCATCGCTGATGGCCCAAAACGATGACGCAGATATCGAACAATTTCCAACGTCAGCGTTGCGCCGATTGCAATTGAAAAGGCCACGAGAAATGCTTTCGTATGGTTGTCTTGAAATGACCGACCACCAATGAAACCAAGAAGTGTTCCGTACATGGCCCAGATTGAAGTCGCAACAGCGATCCATTTCATGAACCAACGACGGTCTTGGTTGGTGATGCCACAACTGAGAGTAAGAAGTGTGCGTCCACCTGGAATAAAACGCCCAGTGATGAGCAATTCGCCGCCACGCAACTGCAGTTGTTGGTGTGCCCACTGAAGCCGTCGCTGGCCTTTAGCGCTACTTTCATATCTCTTTTGAATTGAAGTTGAGAACCGATTTCCGATTTGATAACTAATGTTGTCTCCGGCAAAAGCACCAGCAGCGGCCGCAACAATTACTAATGACCAGTGAAGTTGATGCAGGCCAGCGCTGACTCCGCCAATGATGACTAGTGATTCACTGGGAACTAGGGGAACAACAGAATCAAGTAATGCAATAGAGAAAATCACTACATAGAACCATGGTGACCCTGAATAATGCTCGAGCCAATTAAAGAATGAATCGAGAAACGAAAGCACGAATTGAGGTTAGACGGTCGAACCCGTGACAGGGGGTTCGGTTCCCGACAACAGGCGCTTGATATTCGACGCATGTCGAATCTCCACCAAGGCACCAATTCCGATGAGTGCAAAGATTTCCCACCCCGGCGTTCCGCTAATAATGAAAGCCACAACCAGCATCGGCACGATTGCAATGGATGCAATGGATGCCTTCTTTGTTGCCTTTGTCACGATCAACCAAGCCAGAGCAGCGCCGATGAGGAGAATGGGGTGGAGCGGCAACAAACTTCCTGCCCCAGTGGCTACACCCTTGCCACCTTTGAATTTTCTTGTTATCGGAAATACATGCCCCAAAACGGTTGCAGCTGCACATGCATACGCAATCGGGCGGTTCGACATCATTGCGGCGACGGGAAGCGCACCCTTGAGGGCGTCGCCAACGAAGACAAGAACGCCGTATTTAGTACCAAGGGCTCTGGCGACATTGCTTGCACCCGGATTACCTGAACCGAATGTTGTGATGTCGATGCCCTTTGACTTCGCAATCAGAATTGCTATAGGCAAGGTGCCGCAGAAATACGCGATGATGATCGCACCTACTGCGACAAAAGAATTCACGTAGAGACTTTACTCTTTATGAGGGTTCGTGCTGGCTTTGAATGGTCCATTGATGGGCGGGGAACAAGCGAGACGGGAACTGAAGGCAAGAGAACTTCGCCATGGCCTGTTACGCATTCGGGGTCTGGGCCATCTAAGGGAAGTCCGGTGAAGAACTTGGCAGCCATACAGCCACCCTGGCACGCATCGAATGCGCCACATGATGCACATGCACCAGCACTTTGTGGCTCGCGCAGTTCAGTGAATAGATCTGATTCGCGCCACACATGAGTGAAACCACCATCTTCAAGAACGTTGCCCGCCTTGAAGGTGTCGTGAATAACAAATGGGCACGCGTAGACATCGCCAATTGGGTCAATGAGGCACACGACTCGGCCCGCACCGCACAAGTTCAAGCCTGGCAGCGACTCACCAAATGCGTTGAGGTGAAAGAACGAATCGCCAGTGAGAACATTTTCTCCGTGCGCAAGCAACCAGTTGTAGATCTGGCGCTGTTGTGCATTCGTAGGGTGAAGTTCATCCCATGTGTCTGCGCCACGTCCAGCTGGGCGCAGACGTGTGATGCGCAACTGGGCACCGTATGAATCAGCAAGAGCTTTGAATTCATCGAGTTGATCAACGTTGTGCCGTGTTACCACGACTGAGATTTTGAACTGTCCAAAACCCGCTGCCTTCAAATTGTCCATCGCGCGAATTGCTGTGTCATAAGAACCTTCACCGCGCACTGCGTCGTTGGTGACGGCGTCTGTTCCATCAAGACTGATCTGAATATCGAGATAATCCATGGCGGCAAGACGCTCTGCATTTTTCTTGTCGATGAACGCGCCGTTGGTAGAAAACTTGACGCCGATGTTGTTGGCAATCGAATGCTCAACAATTTCAAAGAAGTCACGGCGAATCATTGGCTCGCCGCCGCCGATGTTGATGTAGAAAACTTGTAACGCTGCGAGTTCATCAAGAACTGCTTTCGCTTGTTCAGTTGACAATTCACGATCATCGCGTTGTCCGCTGCTTGACAAACAATGCACGCAGGCCAAGTTGCACGCATACGTGAGTTCCCATGTGAGACAGATGGGGGCATCGAGCCCCTGCTTCATTTGTTGGCCGAGGCTATGAGAGGACACGAATTATCTCCGATGTAGTGAGGGAAGAAAGAGCTTCAATGAATGAGGGCCACCGTGATTCGGCGACGCCTTCAGCAACGAACGTGTCGCGCAACGATGGATGTTCACCCATTGTCTTCACAACACGAACAATGTCTGGGTGACGAAGAAAAACTAAGCGACGGTTGCCGTAGTGATAGGCGAGAGCACCAAAAGGTTCAGGCCGAATCGCGACTTGAGGGTGCAGTTCGCACGCGGACTCAAGCGTGACTGTCATGATGTGGCGAGCTAGTTAGTAGACGCCGCACATGCCATCGATGGAAATCTCCTCGACAAGGAGTTCCTCGACGATGGGGCTTTCCACGCTGGCTGAGGCCTGCTCGGGTACTGACTGTGGTGCTGTGTCCTTATCCATGCCTACGAGAGTACCCGCCACAGAGCCCACTAGAGAATATGTGGTGTGAATGAGTAATCTCAGGGGTGAACCTGCCGGGCACCCTGGCAGCCAAACAAGGGGGCTCCCATGAAGACAACCGCTGCAATTCTGTGGGAAGTAAACGCTCCGTGGAGCGTCGAAGAGATTGAACTAGATGCGCCGAAGGCCGGCGAAGTCTTGGTGAAGATTGCCGCTTCAGGCATGTGCCACTCAGACGAACACCTCACTACTGGCGACCTGCCATTCCAATTGCCCATCATTGGCGGCCACGAAGGCGCCGGAGTTGTTGAAGCTGTTGGCGAAGGCGTCAGCTGGCTTGAAGTTGGCGATCACGTGGTGTTCGGCTTCATCCCGTCATGTGGCCGTTGCCCAAGCTGTTCAACTGGTCATCAGAACTTGTGCGACCTTGGTGCGCTAATGGGTCTTGGCATGCAAGTAACAGATGGCACATCACGCCATCACGCTGGCGGCAAAGACCTCACACTCATGTGCATGCTCGGAACCTTTGCCAAGCACACAGTTGTTAACGAAGCTTCTTGCATCAAGATCGAAAAAGATGTCCCATTAGAGAAGGCATGTCTTCTTGGTTGCGGTGTTGTCACCGGTTGGGGTTCCGCTGTGTACGCAGCTGACGTAGCTCCCGGCGACACAGTCGTTGTTGTGGGTGTTGGCGGTATCGGTGCTAACGCAATTCAAGGCGCTCGCCTTGCTGGTGCAAAGCGCATTGTTGCAATCGACCCAGTTGAGTTCAAGCGTGAAAAGGCAATGGAGTTCGGCGCAACTCATACAGCAACCTCAATGGCCGAAGCATTGCCGTTGCTGCAGGACCTCACATGGGGAACCATGGCAAACAAGGTCATCATGACAATGGGCGTCGGCGACGGTCAAATGATTGGCGAAGCTATGGCACTTGCTGCAAAGCGCGGCCGTGTTGTTGTCACCAACATTCACCCAGCATTTGAAATGGGTGGCGCAAACATGAGCCTTCTCGACCTCACATTGATGGAGAAGCAACTCGTTGGTTCATTGTTCGGTTCAGGTAACCCACGTGCAGACATTCCGAAACTTCTTGGCTTGTACCGCGAAGGACAACTTGATCTTGATGGTCTTGTTACAAAGACCTACAAGCTTGAAGACATCAATGAGGGCTACCAAGACATGCGTGATGGTAAAAACATCCGCGGAGTTTTGATCTACTAAAACACAAGAACCAGAAATGGTTCACACTTCCAGGGGGAAACAACAATGAAGTCACGCGCAGCAGTTTTGTACGGGATTGATCAACCATGGGTGGTTGAAGAGATTGAAGTGGATGATCCAAAAGCCAATGAAGTATTGGTGAATTGGAAAGTGGCCGGAATGTGCCACTCTGACGAACACTTCGTTACTGGCGACATGGTTCCCCCCAAGGAACTGTTGGCCATGATGGGTGTCGACGACTTCTTTCCATTTATTGGTGGACACGAAGGTGCTGGTGTTGTTGTGAAACTTGGCGCAGGTGTCACCACCTTGCAAGTGGGCGACCACGTGTCAGCAAGTTTCGTTCCATCATGTGGTCGTTGTCGGTACTGCTCTACTGGTCGTCAGAACTTGTGCAACTTGGGTGCAGGTACTTTGACCGGCGGAATGATTACAGATGGCACGCATCGTCATCATGTGAAAGATGGCCGCCCTGTGAAGTTGATGGCAAAACTCGGAACTTTTTCTGAGTATGCAACTGTCGCTGAAGCATCACTGATCAAAGTTGAAAAAGACTTGCCACTTGATTGTGTTGCGCTCGTTTCTTGCGGCGTTGCTACAGGTTGGGGTTCTGCTACCAACCGTGCAGATACACAACCTGGCGACACGGTCGTTGTTGTTGGTATCGGCGGCATTGGTATCAACGCTGTGCAAGGTGCTCGTATGGCAGGCGCAAAGCGCATCATTGCTATCGACCCTGTTGAGTTCAAGCGTGAAAAGGCAATGGAGTTTGGTGCAACACACACCTACGCCTCAATGACTGAAGCAATTCCTCATCTCATGGAATTGTCATGGGGCGAAATGGCTGATCGCGTCATCATGACCCCTGGCGTTCTTCATGGAGACATGATGGGTGAAGCAATGACAATGGTGGGCAAAGGTGGCACATGTGTTGTTACTGCAATTTCTCCAATGGATGAAACCAGTGCTGACATCAACTTGTTTCAACTCGCAATGTGGAACAAAGAAGTGAAGGGCACCATTTTCGGCAGCCTGAACCCACGTGCTGACATTCCTAAGTTGCTCGACATGTATCGCGTCGGAGACCTCAAGCTGGACGAACTCATCACAAAGCGTTACACGCTTGATGAAATCAACGAGGGCTACCGTGCCATGCGCGAGGGCGAAAACATTCGCGGCGTCATAGTCAATGGCTAAGTCTTCGTTGCGCACGGCGCTTTCAACTCAAGTCGTCGGACGTACACGTGAAGTAGAACTGGTGCTTGCGGCTCTTGCTGCTGACCGCCATGTTTTACTGGAAGGCCCTCCGGGCACCGGGAAATCAACGTTGTTGCGTGCGGTGGCACAGGGCCTTGGTATCGGTTTTGAATTCGTAGAAGGCAACGCCGAGTTGACCCCAGCACGACTTGTAGGGCACTTCGACCCAGCGCGAGTCCTGAACGATGGGTATGACCCAAGCATCTTTGTTGACGGAGCACTGGTAAGCGCCATGCGTGACGGATCACTTCTATATATCGAAGAGATCAATCGCATCCCAGAAGAAACTCTGAACGTTCTCATCACGGTCATGAGCGAAGGCGAACTGAATGTTCCGCGCCTTGGTCGTGTCGTAGCCGCTCACGGTTTCCGCATGGTGGCAGCAATGAACCCGTTTGATGCCGTTGGAACTGCGCGAATTTCAAGTGCTGTGTATGACCGTGTGTGTCGAGTATCAATGTCGTATCAGTCTGCTGAAGACGAAATTGCAATTGTCCGTAGAAACACAGAAGGCTCTGGCGTATCTGATGCGTGGCTGGAAAAAGCCGTTGCAGTGGTGCGCCGTACGCGTTCACATGCTGACTTGCGTGTTGGTTCTTCAGTTCGTGGCGCTGTTGACTTTGCAAAAGTCGCAGTGTCGTTGGCTGAACTTCGTGAAGCAAACATAGAAAACCCAAGTGTCGGAGTTGATTCAGCATTGGTTGCGTTATCTGGTCGCGTGCGTGTACGCGAAGGCAGTGTGCGAACCGCTGAAGAAATCGTTACCGAAATCTGGCAAGACGTGTTTGGCCGAACCGAAGGGGACGCCAACGGGGGAAAAGTGACGGCCCCGACAGGGGCGGACACGACCTCCCGCTAACGAAAGAAGGCGACGAAGCAGATCAAGCTGTCGCCGAAGCAGGAAAGCGCACCACGTCACGTCGTGATCTTTCTCGCCATGAAAATTTCGAGAACATCTCGCCAGAAGTAGGCGAACTTGATGAAGTCGCTGTTGATGAAGCAATGCAGAACAGCCCCGATGAAATGCTTGGCATGCTTGCTGACCTGACTGGCGCAACAGACCCCGCGTTACGGGCGCTGGCACAGCAACTAGCGGGGCGTCTGATGCTTGATATCGGAAATCGCGGTCGTACTCGGCCACACGGTGTTGGAAAGATGGAAGAGCAGGCGTATCGGCCCGATGCAGGGGATATTGATATTGACGCAAGCCTTGATGCAATCAGTGAAGCGCGCAACGGAATTGCGCTTGACCCGGAACGTCTACGAATCCGCGGGTGGCGTAAGCCGGGGACTGCCTTTTGTTTACTTCTCGACCGCAGCGGATCAATGGGTGGTAAGCCACTTGCAACATCTGCTGTGGCAACCGGAGCTATTGCTAGTCGGTGCCCAGAGGATTACAGCGTCATTGCATTCGGAAAAGACGTAGTGGTTGCAAAATCTCAAGATGTTCCGAAATCAAGCGAGCGAGTAATCAACGACGTGTTGACTCTGCGAGGTCACGGCACAACAGACTTGGCGGGTGCGCTACTTGCGGGGCAACAACAACTATCTCGTTCGCGCGCGGGGCGTCGTGTAGCGATACTTCTCTCAGATTGTCGTGCCACCGTTGACGGAGATGCCGAGGCTGCTGCAATGAGCATGGATGAAGTGATTGTTATTGCGCCGGCAGAAGATCATGATGAGGCACAAGCTTTTGCAGACCGAATAGGTGCACGCATTGCATTGGTGAATGGACCAAGCGAAATACCTGAGGTACTTGCGCGAGTTCTTGAGTAACTAGAACTGACAGTTCGGGTCGTCAACTGGAACGATGCCCTTTGTTTCTTGCTGAATTACTACAGAGGGCACAGTTGTTGTGGTCGTTGTCGTAGTTGCAGCCGCAGGCTTTAGTATTGCAAGTCGCATAACCGAAGAAGTTGCTATCACTGAAGCGAGTTCTGTGAATTCTGTAGACGGCGCAATGTTCGAAGTCTTCTTCAAGGTGGAAGACAAACTTGCCTTACCTTGGAATACTGACAGAATTTTCTTTGACTGGTCACTTTCGAAATCAGGCATGATGACAGCGGCTTTATCGACCACTTGCCCGATTCCCGGCATCGTGTAACTACCCATTGTGTTTGCATCAAAGTTCTTCATGGCCTGACCCAATTGCAGAACTGTCAGAGCATTGAGACGGTCATCCGTGATCACATTCTTCAAAGCTGCATTAAGAACTCCGGTCGCGACACGTGGATTAGACCGTGCTTTGTCTAGTGCTTTCTTCACAAGACGCCGCATGAAGTCCTGTTGGCGCGCAATACGACCCCAGTCAGATGATGGGTCCGTACGCCATTTCTGAAGCGCAGGGTCATACCACTGGTAATGCCGCGAACGCATGTATGCGAGAGCATGGTCACCTTCAAAGGTGTAACAAACATTGGACTTTAAAACTTTAAATCCGGTGCGTTTGTCTTGTGCTCTGTTCGCAAACGGCACACGTACTCCACCAACTGCGTCGATGACTTCTTTGAAAGCACAAAAGTCGATGTTGACGTAGTGGTCTACAGAGATGCCGAAGTTCTCTTTGATTGTGCGAATGAGACGATTCGGGTTCTTCTTGTCAAAGTTGGTGTTGATGCGCCCGCGACGAGTTGAGCCAGCTTGCGTGACCCACATGTCTCGTGGAAAGGAAATGACAGCTGCTTGATTATCGATGGGATTCACACGAATCACCATGATCGAGTCACTGCGTTCACCGAATGCGCTGCGCTTTCCAAAGCCACCTGCATACGGTGAATCTTTGGCAATGCACGCATTGTTATCAGAACCGGTGATTAAGAAGTTTTTTGCCTTCAGGTCACCAATTGGTAAATCGAACCCGTTGGCGTTGGAGTCAACTGAATCAATGGTGACAACTTTGCGATTGTTAAGTTTCCAGTTTGCGTACAAAAGCCCGGAGCCAGACAGAATTGTTAAAACCGCAAGTGTGATGTTGGCGAGGAGAAAAACCCGGTGTTTGCCAGAGCGGTTGGAGGAAGCGATTTCATCTGACATGACCCTTACACCGTAGTTGCGCGCGTGGGTCTGCCACAGTCGCTAAGGCTAGACCTGTTGAATATTGGGCGCGAGAGTCACGTTCACCGTGATCTCATTCGTATCTGCAGTGGAGATGCTCCATTTTTCGACCGAACCCGCATCAGCAATGTCCGCCCACCCGGCAGTAATTGCAGTGGCGGCATCAGCGCTTGTGACAAAAGACGCTTCGGTCACCACGGCTCGCTGGCTTACTTTGGCTTCGGTCTTTGCACGTCGTATGACGCCGATAGCACCACAAATTGCGTCAAGGAGTTCCTCGTTTGGTCCACCTGCCAGCCCGTCTGTCAGTGCTGCTGTTGTTGGCCATTGCGATTGGTGAACTGAACCTGATTGCCACCAGTTCCACACCTCTTCAGTAACGAAGGGGAGAAGTGGCGCCAACAGACGTTGCAACGTGGAAAGAGCACGCCGCAACGCAGCGCGTGCCGACATGGCGCCTTCTTCAGTGTGGCTGAGGTATCCACGAGTCTTTACTAGTTCCACGTAATCGTCGCAGAACCACCAGAAGAATTCTTCAGTGCGCTCAAGTACACGCGCGTAATCGAACTCTTCGAATGCTTTAGTTGCTTCTTCGACTACACCAGCAAGACGGTGCAACATTGCAACGTCGATTGCTTCGGTTGGAACAACGTCATCGGCTACTTCACCGATCCCAAGTACAAACTTTGAAACATTCAATAACTTGGTGGCCAACTTGCGGCCGACCTTCATTTGGTCTTCACTGAACGCGGTGTCAACACCGGGGCGAGCGCCAACAGCCCAGTAACGCACTGCATCACTGCCGTATGAATCAAATAAATCAGATGGCGTTACAACATTGCCTTTTGACTTCGACATCTTCTTGCGGTCGGGGTCAAGAATCCAACCAGACAATGCAACATGCGACCATGGGGCGACATCATGTTCGAAGTGCGAACGAACCATGGTTGAAAACAACCACGTACGGATGATGTCGTGGCCTTGCGGACGCACATCAAATGGAAACACGCGATCAAACAAATCGTTGTCGTCTTGCCACTTGCCAGCAATCTGTGGCGTTAGTGAAGAGGTTGCCCATGTGTCCATCACATCCGGGTCACCAATAAAGCCACCAGGCTGCCCACGTTGAGCCTCTGTGTATCCGGCAGGTGCATCTGTGCTCGGATCAATTGGTAACAAAGACTCCTCTGGAACGATTGGCGAATCGTGCAATGTTTCACCCTGTGCATCAAGCGGGTACCACACAGGTACTGGAACACCGAACCATCGTTGACGACTAACAAGCCAGTCACCGTTAAGGCCCTCTACCCAGTTCGAATAACGATGACGCATGTGATCAGGTAACCAATGCAATGCGGCACCACGTGCCAGTAATGCATCGCGAAGTGCAACGTCACGTCCGCCATTGCGGATATACCACTGGCGGCTAGTGACAATTTCTAGAGGGCGATCACCCTTTTCATAGAACTTCACAGGGTGCGTAATGGCGCGAGGTTCACCAATCATTTCGCCAGACGCAGTTAGCATTTCAGCAATTGCAGTTTGTGCTTGCTTGGCAGACTTTCCTACAAGTGATGCATAGTGCGCAAGACCAGCAGGGTCTGTGAGGCCATTTGGCGCTTCGGTGACAATGCGACCATCGCGAGAAATGATTGCGCGCATCGACAATTGCAGCTCGCGCCACCAGATGACGTCAGTAAGGTCGCCGAATGTACAGCACATTGCAATGCCTGTGCCTTTATCAATCTGTGCAAGAGGGTGTGCAAACACTGGCACTTCAACATTGAACAACGGCGTGCGAACTGTTTTCCCAAACAGTGGCTGATAACGCGGGTCATCAGGGTGTGCAATAAGTGCAACACATGCAGGCAGTAGTTCTGGACGGGTCGTATCAATGAGGACATCGCCCGAACCATCTGACTTGTGAAACGCGATGGTGTGATACGCGCCAGGACGATCGCGATCTTCTAATTCTGCTTGTGCAACTGCGGTACGAAAATCAACGTCCCACAATGTTGGTGCTTCTTGCGTGTACGCCTCACCACGCGCAAGGTTGCGCAAGAAGGCACGCTGGCTGGCACGACGCGAGCGGTCTTCAATGGTGGTGTACAGCAGCGACCAGTCGACAGACAGTCCGAGACGGCGGAACAAATCTTCAAAGATCTTTTCATCTTCTGCTGTGAGTTCTTCACACAACTCAATGAAGTTCGGCCGTGAGATAGGAACAGCACGATGATCTTTTGGTGGGTCGCCATGAAACGGAGGCTGGAAGTTGGCTACGTACGCAACCGATGCATCACATGACACGCCGTAGTAATTCTGCACGCGTCGTTCTGTGGGTAGGCCGTTGTCATCCCAACCCATTGGGTAAAACACGCTCTTGCCGCGCATTCTCCAGAAACGAGCCACGGTGTCAGTGTGGGTATAGGAAAACACATGCCCCATATGTAAGGAACCGCTGACCGTGGGCGGTGGAGTGTCAATAGAAAAGACATTGTCTCGGGTAGCCGACCTGTCGAAGGAGTAGGTGGCGTTCTGGTTCCATGCCTCGATCCACTTTGGCTCAACATTTTCGAGGGAGGGCTTCTCAGGGACACCGGACATAGGACTTAAATCGTAGGCTTGTCAGAGTGCTGAACCTCTACGACACCGCCACGCAAAGCGTGAAACCTCTGGCACTGCGCCAGCCGGGGTCGGTCAGCATCTATTTGTGTGGCCCAACGGTCTATGGCCCGCCCCATCTGGGTCATGGTCGTGCCACTTTGGTCTATGACATCCTTCGCCGGTACCTCACCTGGACGGGTTTGTCGGTGCGTCTCGTTTCCAACATCACCGATATCGACGACAAGATCATCGAGCGCGCCAATAAAGAAGGTCGCCCATGGGCCGACATTACTCAGAAGTGCGAATCCGTGTGGTTTGAAGCAATGGGCAAACTCGGCGTTATTCGCCCAACTGATGTTCCGCACGCCACTGAATATGTACAGAGCATGGTCGACATGATCAACACATTGGTATCTGAAGACAAGGCGTATGTCACCGATGATGGTGTGTACCTCAGTATCGCAAGTGTTCCTGACTACGGGTTACTTGCGCATCAAAGTCTTGACGACATGCTCAGCGGCGGTGGCGATCGTGAAGTTTACGGCGCAAGCAACAAGCGTCACCCGTCTGACTTTGCGTTGTGGAAGTTTTCGAAGCCAGGTGAACCATCGTGGCCGTCACCGTGGGGTGACGGTAGGCCAGGTTGGCACAGTGAATGTGTTGTGATGAGTCTTGATTTGTTGGGTGAAGGTTTTGATCTTCATTGCGGTGGCGCAGACCTTCGTTTCCCACACCATGAAAATGAACGAGCACAAGCTGTTGCATTAGGTAAGACATTTGCCAATCATTGGATGCACAACGGATTCGTTGTTGACATTGAAGGCGAAAAGATGTCAAAGAGTCTTGGCAACGTGCTGAACCTCGTTGACTTGCTTGAAAAGTATGACCCTCGCGCGTATCGCATGTTGCTCTTGCAAACTCATTACCGTTCACCGACACGTGTCGGGGAAGAAAACATTGATGCATGTGTTTCTGCACTTGCAGGCCTTGATTCTTTCGCGGCACGTACCGCGGCACATAGCGATGGCACGCCAGATCCAACACTGATCTCGCAATTCACCAGCGCAATGGATAATGATCTCGATACAACAACTGTGATGGCGCTTGTGTTTGATTCTGTACGTCGCGCCAATACCGCCATGGATGCTGGTGATGTCAACACCGTTGCATCCGTGCGTGCAGCGGTTATTGAAATACTCGGCGCACTTGGTCTTGAACTTTCATTAGGCGACGACATAGATGCAGACATCGTTGCGAAAGGTGTTGCTCTTGATGCAGCACGAACCGCAAAAGATTTTGCAGCGGCAGACGCATTGCGCGATGAACTGCAGTCCCTCGGCTATGTTGTCGAGACATCGAAAGACGGGACGCGCATCCGACGTGGCTAAGAAAGAACGCACGCCCATGCCGGCGGGCTATTGGATAATTTGGACCACCGTTGCACTTGACCTCGTCGGTTTCGGCATTATCGTGCCCATCTTGGGTCGTTACGCAGAACGATTTGGTGCAAATGGTCTCCAAGTTGGCCTCATGTTTGCTTCGTTCTCCGTTGCTCAAATGGTGTTTGCACCAATTCTTGGTCGTATCTCTGACAAAGTTGGCCGTAAGCCAGTCATTGTGTTTTCTCTTATTGGTACTGCAGTCGGCAGCTTTGTCACCGGCGCTGCTGGTGCACTGTGGGTTCTCTTCCTTGGCAGAATTCTTGATGGCGCCTCAGGTGCAAGCGTTGCGGTAGCGCAAGGTGCCGTTGCAGATATTGCACCGCCTGAACAACGCGCTCGTCTCATGGGAATGTTGGGCGCTGCATTCGGTGTTGGCTTTGTCGTTGGACCAGCGCTTGGTGGACTAGCTGCACTCGGTGGCCCGCATGTGCCGTTTTACTTGGCTGGCTCTATTGCCGCAGTTAACGCAGTTGCCGCAATGATTCGCTTACCAGAAACTAAACCGGATACTTCACACATCACAGAAAAGCATCAACGCGGAACAGCATTGTCGCCCGCCTTGAAGCGTTTCGCCCTCGTCGGGTTTCTTTCAATGCTCGGTTTTGCGGGGTTTGAAGCAACGTTCTCAATTTGGGGCGAAAAGCAGTTCGGCTTTACTGAAGGATCCGCATCAATTGTGTTCGTGTTTGTCGGCGTCACTCTGGTAGCCGTTCAAGGTGGACTCATCGGGCCTCTTACGCAAAGACTTGGTTCGCGAAAGCTGCTTCGCATTGGCCTATCACTCGTGGCAGTGGGACTTCTCTTGCTTGGCCTTTCCAATACATGGCCGTTGTTGTTTGTTGCATTGTTCTTGTTGTCACTCGGGCAAGGTATGTCTGGCCCATCGGGCAGTGCGTTGGTTGCAGAACTTGCACCAGTGGAACGTCGAGGTGAAGCAATCGGTTATCAACAGAGCACCGCCGCATTCGGCCGTGTTGCTGGCCCTGTAATGGCCGGAGCATTGTTTGATCATGTAGGAATCAGCGCACCATTCTTCGTGAGTGGCGTTCTGATTCTCTGCGCAGTGGGCTCCGTGTGGAGTATCACTCGCGCGGCAGTTACCGCAGCGAATTAATCATCAGCCCAAGAAGGCCAACTGTCACAAGTTGTGAAGTCATGATTGCGGTGAACATTTTCCAGCTCTGATTACGAAACCCACGCTCCATCGTCGCAGTGAGTTCAAGCATTGCGATCTCAACAGAATGTTGCAATTTCATTATCGACATATCTAGAGAGTGGCGTGATTGTTCGAGGTCTCGTTTGGTGACAAATTCTGTCCAGGTGATTGGCGGGAGCTGCTCCATAAGAATGTCAGCCTCCTCTATGCCAATGACTTCACAAAGGCGGGCGTGTAGCCGCCTCTTGTTCTGTTCTGTAAAAGCCAAAGCAGCCCCCTTAGTTGGTATCTGCAAACGATGTGTGCCCTCGGCGTACCACATTGGCAGTGGGTTTTAGAACGCACCTGATTATTTGACGCAGGGGTGTTACCCGCGGGTAAGTTAGACCCATGGCTGATTTCTCCCTCTCCCTCAATGATGACCAACTCCAGATCAAAGACTGGATTCACCAGTTCGCTGTTGACGTAATGCGCCCGAACGCGCACGAATGGGATGAGCGTGAAGAGTTCCCATGGCCAATCGTGCAAGAAGCCGCAAAGAACGGTTTGTACGGTCTCGATTTCCTCATGAGCGCAATGTCAGACCCAACTGGTCTCACCATGCCAGTTGCTATTGAAGAAATGTTCTGGGGCGATGCCGGTCTTGGTATGGCAATCATGGGTTCAGGTCTTGCAGCTGCAGGAATTTCTGGCAACGGAACACCAGAGCAAATGATGGAGTGGGTGCCACAGTGTTACGGCACACCAGATGATGTGAAGCTCGGTGCATTCTGTGTGTCAGAACCAGATGCTGGCTCTGACGTTTCTTCATTGCGCACACGCGCCGTTTATGACGAAGCAACAGATGAATGGGTAATCAACGGAACAAAGGCATGGATCACTAACGGTGGCATTGCAAACATTCACGTTGTTGTTGCAGCAGTTGACCCAGAACTTAAAGGTCGTGGCCAAGCTTCTTTCGTGATTCCACCAAACACCAAGGGCTTGTCAATGGGGCAGAAGTACAAGAAGCACGGCATTAAGGCATCGCACACATCAGAAGTAGTTCTTGATGATGTTCGCGTTCCTGGTCGTTGCCTTCTTGGTGGCAAAGAAAAGCTTGATGCAAAAATCGCACGTGCTCGCGAAGGCGGACACTCTGCAGGTGCACAGCCAGCAATGAAGACATTTGAAGCAACTCGTCCAGCAGTTGGTGCGCAAGCACTTGGTGTTGCACGCGCTGCATATGAATACGCACTTGATTACGCCAAAGAGCGCGTTGCATTCGGCAAGCCAATCATCATGAACCAAGCAATTGCATTCAAACTTGCAAACATGGCCACTGAAATCGATGCATCACGCCTCCTTATCTGGCGTGCTTCATGGTTGTCAAAGAATGGCGGCTTCAAGAACGCTGAAGGTTCAATGAGTAAGTACAAAGCATCTGAAACTGCAGTGCGAGTTACTGAAGAAGCAATTCAGATTCTTGGTGGCTATGGCTACACACGCGAATACCCAGTCGAGCGCTGGCACCGTGACGCCAAGATTCACACCATCTTTGAAGGCACCTCGGAAATTCAGCAGCTAGTGATTGCCCGTGCAATCTCCGGCTTGCGCATCGAATAAAGAATAGTTAGAACGTGACCGACATGAGGTCGCGGCCAACTAGGCAATTGCCGGTGTAGCCACCAGTTTTGACATCGTCTGAAAAACCTTTTTCTTCGGCTTCATCGCGTGGTGGCGGCCCGAGGTGGGTGAGGAGCAATGTCTGTACCTGTGCGCGTTGCGCCATGGCACCCAATGAAATTGTGTCGGCGTGGTAATCAAGGATCGAATTGATACGTGGAAAGTGCTCGATGACATGTTCCAGTGGTGCACGGCGAAACGCTTCGTGAACAAGAACGTTTGCATTGCGGCTGAAATCTTCTACTTCTTGGCACACTCGCGTGTCACCAGAGATCACTACTGAACCATCTGGTGTCGTGACTCTGTATGCAACGGCGTCGGGCACTGGCTCATGGTGCACGGCAACAGACTCCACAACAACTGCGCGGTCTTCAGACGCCCAGATTTCTGCGACTGTGAATGAGGCGGGAAACTCACGAGCATCGAGAATAACTTCGCGTGAGCCTGTGTGTTCACGACGAATGTGAGTGTCTTCTTCATACGGTTCAAGCATTCTCTTCACAAAACGTGCGGCTCCACCGGATGGCGCAAAAATTGGAAGGGGAGTAGCCACCTTGTCGAATTGAGTTTCAATCCATCGTGACAAGACAAGTTCAGCTAATCCGAAAACGTGATCGCTGTGAATATGAGTGATGAATACAGCATCGAGATCAGCCAGTCTGAGGCCAGCTTCGATTAGTCGGTTACACGTTGTGCGGCCAGCATCGAACTGCACCACCACATCATTGTGTTTTACGAATACTCCGGCTCCGGCGCGACCTGGTGCGACGTTCGGAAGACCTGTGCCGGTGAGAGTGACTGTTGTTGTCATGAAGTGACTACCTTTGATTCAAGTTGTTGTGAGACGAGTGAGACAACGTGACTGAACTGTTGTAAATCCTCTGCTGGTATCGCGCCATACATTTGCGCACTGTGTTCAGCGATCAATTCAATGATTTGGTCAGCTACTGCAGCGCCGCTTTTTGTAATTGAAACAAGTGAACTACGACGATCTGAATCATCAGCAGTCCGGATTATGTGACCAGCCTGTTCGAGTTGCGTGAGTCGATGTGTGAGACCAGAGGGGGATACCAATGCAACTTCAGCGATGAATGACGGAGTCAATGTGCTGGTAGCGCCGTGGCGCCGAAGAGTGGCAAGCACGTCAAATTCGCCGAGGGTGAGCCCATGGGATTTCGTGATCATCTGAATCTTGGCTATCGCAGCCTCAGCCATGGCGTGGAACCGAAGCATGTAGCCCATGGGTACGAAGTCAATGTCTGGCCTTTGTTCCTGCCAACCTGACACGGTCTCATCAATGTATTTGCCGATTTCCATGGTTTTATTATAGGCAGATACTTTGACATCGAATAGTTTGATGTCGTACTATTTCGCTATGGCACTAAATGGACTATTAGATATTCAGATTGCGGTCTCGAACCCGCAAGAGCTCTTCGACTTCTGGTTGGAGCATGGAATGAGCGCAACATCTGATGGCGTGCTTGGCACCCCTGACCGCCCTGTGCAGATGCAAATTTCGGAAGGGCCGTACCGTCACCTCTCTTCCATGCACCTCAGTTGTGAGACAGAAGCTGACATTGCTGCGATCTCAAAGCGCCTTGCTGATGCCGGAATTACATCTACGGGTGACAGCACCACAGTGCGTTGCACTGACCCAATCTTCGGGCACTCCATTGTGATTGATGTTGGTTCTCCACATTCCCTAACGCCAACGCAAACTCGTGCATTCAACGGACCTGGCGAACGCACTCGTGTCAATACGCGTGCTGATGCGGTGTTGCATACAGAGTCGCCCATTGTGCGCCGTGTTGGCCACGTTGTACTGGGTACGCCGTACCTTGCTGAAGCAGTTGACTTCTACGCCAATGTTCTGGGCTACCGCATCTCAGACCAAATCATGAAGGGCTTTGCAACATTCATGCGCGTTGAGTCGGACCATCACAACTTGATGATTCAACCAGGCCCTACGTCATATCTGAATCATTATGCAGTTGAAGTAGATGACATTGATGCCGTCGGTCTTGCCGGTTCGAATGCGTTGAAAGACGAAAGAGTTTCTAGTGTCATCGGCGTTGGTCGCCACAATCTCGGAGCGAACGTTTTCTGGTATTTACTAGATCCATCAGGGAACATGTTTGAGTTCTTCTCTGACATGGACCAAATAGTTGATGAAGAGCTGTGGGATCGCGTGCATCGTCGTCTCGATTGGGAAGGTGAAGATGGTCCGTCTGGTTTCTCAGTGTGGGGACCAACTGATCCACCAGAAGTTTTCTTTAGCCCGCCTGACCTTCCTGCTATCGCGGCAGCTCGCGAAGCCAGCGGATTGAAGTAACTCAATGGATCTGGGAATAAAGGGCCGCTGGGCCATCCTTGCTGGCTCTAGCCGTGGGCTTGGGCGAGCATGTGCAGAAAGCATTGCGCGTGAAGGAGTCAACGTTGTCATTAACGGTCGCAACCAAGCAGATGTCGATCTTGCAGTTGAGGAACTGATATCGCGTCATGGTGTTGCAGCCATTGGAGTAGTTGGTGATTCGGCAACATCAAGTGTGCAAGATGAACTGATGGCTGCTTGCCCGACGCCAGACATTCTTTTGCTGAATGGCCAAGGCCCATCACCAAAGTCATTTCTTGATATTGAAATCGAAGATTGGGATGCCGCAGTACTGCAAGCATTAACTGGCCCTTTAGGACTTGTGCAACGCGTCGTGCCTGGCATGAGAGACCGCAAGTTTGGTCGCATCGTTGCTGTGAGTTCGGCAATGGTGAAATCGCCCAACTCATTCATGAGTTTGTCGCACGGAACACGCCTTGGGCTCACAGGAGTTCTGAAGGGTCTTTCGAAAGACCTTGCCAAATTCAACATCACAGTAAACCAACTGTTGCCAGAACGTTTTGACACTGCACGCCAAGAACAAATGGCTCACGTTGCAATGAAAATGCTTGGCATCACATATGAAGAAGCGCGAGCACAACAAATCGCATCAATCAAAGCGGGTCGACTTGGTCGTCCCGACGAGTTCGGAGATGCGTTCGCGTTTCTCTGTGCGGCACAAGCCGGATATATCAGTGGCCAAAACCTGCAACTTGATGGTGGCAGTTATGAAGGAGTTTTCTAATGACAATGACAAGTTCACGAATGGGTAGCAACGTTGCCCGTCCCATCGAACAATTGGTTAGCGAGATCTCTGCATTGCATTCACAATTCGATGCAACTGCAGCAGAGTCTGAAGAACTAGGCGATGCACCACCAGCATTGGTGGATCTCATGCGTCAGATACGTGTACCAATGATTAAGGCGCCGCTTGAAGCAGGCGGAGATCGACTGTTGTTGGCCGATCAGTGTCGCTATTTCACGGCTTTGAGTTACTCGAACGCAACGGCCGCATGGACCGGCTTCAACCACGCAGGTGCAGCGGCAGCTGCAGGGTCACGTCTCAGTGATGATGGCGTTGAATTGTTGTTTGGTTCTGACCCGTCACCATTTCTTGCTGCGGTGGCATTGCCAACGGGAACATTTACTCGTGTTGATGGCGGAGTACTGGTGAACGGAACATGGAACTACGCAAGTGGAGTTCGTCATGCAGATTGGGCAATGCTGACTGCAATAGAAGCATCAGAGACGCCGTCGGTCACTCTTGCAGTCATTCGCACAGCCGAAGCCACGGTTCATGGCGATTGGAATGTCATGGCCTTGAAGGGAACTGGCAGTGTGTCAATTACAGCGAAAGACGTATTTGTACCAACGGCATTAACAGTTGACCCAACGGAACCACCAAAACGCGGCGGATCAATCTTTGGACTCAACTACCCAGTTTTTGTAGCCGGCGAGAACCTCGGTTTTACTTTTGGTGCGTGCACACGATTCATTGATGAACTCGTTGTGTATGCACGCGGCAAGTCACGTGGTTTTGATGGTCGTCTTGCAGATCGTGGCGCATTTCAATATGAACTTGGTCGCAGTTCGCAGCAAATCAAGGCCGTTCAAGCCCATGCGCTTGCCACGCTCGCTGAAGTTGACGAAGCGATGGAAAATGGCGGCGAATTCAATGCACGACATGAAGCTGGTGTTACTGCCATGACGGCGTATTGCACAGAGACCGCGGTTGCCGCCATTTCACGGCTCATGAGTTTCGCTGGCGCTGGTGCCCTGTTCAATACAAGCCCCTTGCAACGGTGCTTCAGAGACGCCCAAGGTTCAGCACAACACTTAGTGGCATCGAATCTGTCGCTTGATAAATACGGTGCAACTTTGTTGGCAGACGCCTAGCAATGAAGATCGCAATTGTTGGCGGTGGAATAGGCGGGCTGACGACAGCTCTTGCGCTGTCACAGAACTCACATGACATCACGGTCTTTGAGCGCTCTGCGGGTATCAGAGAAATTGGTGCTGGTGTACAGATCAGTCCTAATGCTGGGCGCCTCTTACATTCTCTGGGTCTTGGTGCTGCGTATTCGGAAATCTCAGTGAACCCACACCGAGTAGTGCTTCGTCGCTGGGAAGATGACTCCATTATTCGGGCGACTGACCTTGATGAAAGTTTTATTTCTCAGCATCAAGTACCTCTTGCGAACGTTGCACGAAATGAATTAGTAGAAATCATCGGAAATGCAGTTGCAGCTCGCACAAATGTGACAATGAAGTTTTCCACTCATGTTGTTGCAGTAGAACCAGGCGAGTCGTCATCGACTGTTCTCTTCTCAGATGGCTCATCACAATCTTTTGACATCGTTATCGGAGCTGATGGCATTCATTCAGTTGTTCGTCCCTGTGTTGGCGGCATTGATAAGCCCCGCTTTAGTGGCTCAGCTGCGTATCGCGCATTAGTGCCACGCAGTGCTGTGGAAGATCTACCAATTGATGTAACGAACCGCATGGGGCCCGACCGGCATGTTGTTAGCTACTTCATCGGCCGAAACCGCAGTCATCTCAACCTTGTATGTATCTCTCCAGAAGATTCGTGGGAATCCGAATCATGGACAGAGCCAGGAACCATGGATGATTTGTATTCACGCTTTGAAGGTTGGTCTCCTGATTTTCTCTCGCTGCTTGGTCGAGTTGAAGAACCAGTCTTTCGGTGGGCGTTATACGACCGTGAACCATTGGAACAGTGGGGAATAGGCACGACCACATTGCTTGGCGATGCATGTCACCCGATGCTTCCGTTCATGGCGCAAGGCTCGTGTCAGGCAATTGAAGATGCAGTAGTTCTTGCTCGCTGTTTGTCAGATGTAGGCACAAGTGATGCAGTGAGTGCACTACGTAGATATGAAGATGTCCGTCAGGGTCGCACAGCACAGGTGCAAACGTCATCGTTGATGAATAGAGATCTGTTCCATATGGTCGATGGCCAAGAGCAGCGCGACCGAGACATGATCTTTTCGATAACCCCGCCGGGAATGTCAATTCTCGACTGGGTATATGAGTACGACGCGCTCGCAGTCGCTATTTAGTTGTAAGGCCTTAACGTTTTCCTGTGCGTTGATACAGGCGGGTGGCGATTGGCGCGAAGACCACAATCAAGAGAACTGCCCATCCGAGTGTGTACAGCATTGCGTTCTGCAATGGCCACGAGGTTGGGTCTGGAGTGCCAGACGGAATGTTTCCAAATCGAAAGCGAACTGCGTGGGTCAAAGTTGATACTGGGTTCCACTCAGCAAAAGTTTTTAGCACTCCAGGCAAAGTATTTGACGGAACGAATGTGTTGGCAATGAAGGTGAGCGGAAAGAGCACAATGAAAGTTGCATTGTTAACCACTTCCGGTGATGGAACTAGTAGTCCAAGGCATGCCATCACCCATGAAAACGAGTACGAGAAGAAAAGCAGCAATAGATAAGCGACTACTGCATCAAGAACTGAACCTCGAATACGCCAGCCCACTAATAATCCTGCCAACGACATAATGACGATGGATAACAAGTTGTATACAACGTCGCTTGCTGTGCGGCCTGCGACAACTGCCGAGCGCGACATAGGAAGTGATCTGAATCTGTTGATTAGCCCTTTTTGCACATCCTCTGCCAACCCTGATGCTGTGAAGGTAGCGCCGAAGACCACGGTCTGGGTAAAGATTCCGGCGATGAGGAACTCGCGATAGTTGCCTCCTGGAATATCAATTGAGCCGCCGAAAACATAAGCGAAAAGCAAAACGAACATAAGCGGTTGAACAATGACGAAGACCATCACTTCGGGCACGCGGCTGATTCGGATTATGTTTCGTCGGGCGATTGTGGTTGCATCGCGAATCATTCTGATCATGACTGTTCCTCCTGCGATTTGTGTCCGGTGAGTTCCATAAAGACGTCATCGAGAGTGGGACGCCTGAGACCGATGTCAAGAATCTCTACATTCTGTGCGGAGAGTTGCACCATCACCGCGCCGAGTGCCTCTACGCCTTTTGCGACGGGAATAGAAATCAGTGCGTCTTGATCGTCGGTGCGGATAGCGCCAATGGCAAATGGCCGAAGAATGTCCTCTACGCGCGAGAGATCACTGAGCAACGCGAGGTGAACATCAAGATGTTCGCCCCCAATACGACGCTTCAGTTCTTGTGAGGTACCTCGCGCAATCGCTCGACCGTGGTCAATGACCACGATTTCGTTAGCTAGTTGATCTGCTTCTTCTAGATACTGCGTCGTAAGGACAACAGTGGTGCCTTCAGTAACGCGCTCTCGAATTATGTCCCACAGTTCACCTCGACTACGGGGGTCGAGGCCGGTTGTTGGCTCATCGAGAAATAGAACTGGGGGATCGGCCAGTAACGCTCCGGCAAGGTCGATGCGTCGTCTCATTCCACCGGAAAAAGTCTTCAGAGGTCGATTGGCCGCCTCGGTCAAGCGGAAGCGCTCGATAAGTTCGTGCGCTTTCTTTCGAGCCGCAGGGCGACGCATTCCGTACAAACAGCCGATCATCTCGAGGTTCTCCAACGCAGTGAGATGTTCATCAACAGCGGCGTACTGGCCCGACAATCCAATCAATGACCTCACACGCTGTGGTTCACTCAAGACATTCACTCCTGCGACACGTGCTGTTCCAGCATCAGGTGCGGTGAGCGTCGTGAGAATGGAAACTGCGGTGGTCTTGCCAGCACCATTCGGACCAAGTAGCCCCAGAACAGTTCCTGTTGGAACTGCGAGATCAAGACCATCGAGTGCCACTACTTCTCCGTAGTGTTTGGTTAGCCCGCTTGCTTCAACGGCGAACTCACCTGTGTATGTGTTTCGTAGTGCATCGTTCACGGGGCAAGCCTATATCTGCAGGTACGCATAAATTATTCAACAAAGGCACCGAGATAGATGACTATTTACTAGGTATAAAACGGCGTAACTGAGTTCTCACTATCTCGTCTAGATGACGAGACAAATCGGGGCCGACTCCGCTTCGAATATCAAAACCTTCAACATGCATATGTCGAGCGCCGTGCCTGCGAAGTCCTGACTTCATGGACTTCACAAGTGATTCGGGGCCACACATAACAATGTGTGCGCCCTGCAATTGAGCGCCACCTAATGCAGTGATTATGTGGTCTGGCTGAAGGCGATTCTTTTCATCAGACGCGTGAACATGCAAGTGAATTCGGCCTTCGCGATCTGCAGCTTCAAGCATTTCAATTGCTGGAGCATTCTGGCGGGATGGCACACAATAAAAAAGATGTGGGGTTGGGCCACTGTTAGGTAGTCGCGAGATAGACGTCCCAAGGAATGGAGTAATTCCCACTCCGCCAGCAACCCAAACAACTTGATCAACAGGGTGGCTCGGAATAGGGGCCAGATGTCCGTAGGCGCCTTCCACGACAACGCGGTTACCAACAGCAAGTGAAGTGATGAGACGATGTGTCCAGTCGCCTAGATCACGAATGACAAATCGAAGGCACTGTTCATCAGGTGATGACGCAATGGTGAACGGATGCGGCTCTCGCAAGCCGGGAACTTTCACTTTTAGAAAAGCAAACTGACCCAATTGATATTTCAGCTCCGTCCCAATTGGTTCAAGTTCAATAGTGAGCACATTGCCAGTGACCTCAATCTTGGAGACAGTGTGAAGTTTTCCTTTTCGAAACATGTCGCGCCACAACACTCGGTATAACCACGCCGCAAGACCAAGGAACATGAAACCTGTAAACCATGAACCCCAGAATGAAACATTGGCGTAGGGCTTTGTGGATGTGTAGAAATGCCAACAAGAGAATGCATACGGCAGGACAAGAAGTTTGTGGGCGAGACGCCACCACCGAGTGGGGATCCATCTGAGCAGACTGATGGCTACAAGGATGTAAAGAAGTGTCGATCCGGTCTCTGCCAAATCTTCTGCAGCATCGGCTATGTCTTTGGATGCTCCGCGTATTCCCTTTACGTCATCAACCATTTCTAAGTGGAGCCACATTGCTCCGACTGATAGAGCACCGAACCAGCGGTGCCACACGTACATGCGATCAACTCCACCAAAGATTTGTTCAAGCGGCAATATGCGTGTCGATAGAAGGTTGCTCCAGGTCATCATCATGATGGAGACGGATCCGATGAATAATGCAAACGCAGCGTTCCCATCGCCAACTGTGTTTGTGAATGCAAACCACCCAATAAAGATTGTGAATACTGCCATCACTGGGCCGATCCACGTGTAGTCCACTCGTGGCATGCGCGGGATCACTGGCTTTGTGAGACGCCAGTCTGAACGGGTCCCAAGAAGCGTCGTAATGAGGGTCTGAACTTTCTCAACAACTACTTGAATCACTGAATGACTTTACCTCAGCCCCCCAGACTTTGGGGCGCAAGAACGCTAACTGGCTAGTCTGCGTTGTCGTGAGGTAACGCGTCAATCGTCAAGCGTCGCAATGGGCCTGTAAAACCGACCAATAATGTGACGCCGATAAAGAGAGCACCAATCCAAAACAGCAATGGCGGAATTGCTACTGATTGAACAATGAGGCCAAGCGCCAGAGTGCCTGCAGGTGTTGCTAAGTACATGAGCGAGAACTGCGTTCCAAAAACTGGGCCATGTAGGTGTTGCGGCATTCGTTGTTGCACCAGGTAGTTACTCATAGGGCTCACAGGCCCAAAGGCCAGTCCGAGTGCAAGTCCAAGAAGAATAAAGATGATGGCATTGGGCAAGAACGCCATCGCACACACCACTGCACCGATAAGCGTCATGGAGATGATCACCATGTTGCCAGGGGAGAAGACCCGAACTGCACGATGAAATTGAAGTGCGCCAATCACAATGCCCACAGACATAGCCGATAAAACAAACCCGAGTGTTTGCGGCTCATTGAGGTCTTGGAAATAACGTGACAACACGATTGATTCAACTGGCATGTAGATAGCTGTGAGCAATGTATATAGACCAACAAGCGACAGCAATGGCTTGTCGCGCCATAGTGCATTCATGCCTATACGTGTTTCCTTGAACACGTTACTGATGGAGAAACTTTCTTCGCTTCGAACATGGGTAGTGACGACAGGGATGAAGAATGCAAGACATGAGGCAAGTAGGAAGACAATGGCAATCAAGTAGAAGGTTGCATTGATGCCAACAAAACCAATTGCTAGGGCTGCGCCAGTAGGCCCAATTACTGTTCCGATTGTGACGGCAGCTTCATAGGTGCCGTTGAACTTGAGTAACGAAAGTCCGTCGCGTTCCGCCACTGCTTGAATTAGCGACTTTCGTGCGGTAGCTCCGGCTGGGTCAAACAATGCGCCGACAATGGCGATGATCAGAAGTGATGCAAGATTCAGCCCAAACAAACTTCCGACAACAGGGAAGAGCACAACTGAGCCAGCAGAGATGATGTCGGCCCATATAGAAACAGGCCGAGCCCCAAGGACTGCAATCAGCCCACCAATGATTGGCGCTGTAAAGATGACTGAGAACCCACTGATTCCCAGCACAACACCGGCATTTGCAGATGAACCCGTTATCTCAAGGACAAGCCATGGAATAGCAATGTGAACAGCTGAGTTACCAGCGGATGCAAACAATGCGGCCGCTGCCAGTAGGTAGCTGTGTCGAATCCGCATTCGTACAAGAGTAAGCGAATTGTTTGGTCTACACGAGTCAGATCGTTGCAATTACACGGCGGGGAAGAGTTGTGACATCTCGACCAAGCGGCTGTCGAGCAATGCAGAGTGACGCACTTGGGCAATCTCACGGTATTTCGCGTTATCAAGCTTGTCGATGAAATGTTGGCGAGTGGGGTAGCGCACGAGAATTGCTAAGTCCCAGTCTTCGTCTCCGATGACTGTGTTCTTTGGAAGGCCCATCCAAATGGGTTCGCTTCCAAACTTCACGTCTTCAGAATCATTCAATTCGCCGTATCGACGGAATGCTTGACCACCGGTCATGCCGTCAACGCCGAAACCGTCAAGGGCAATGTCTCGAAACTTCAATAGGTTCAACATGACGATTGATTCAGTTGGGTCAAGTGTGCGCATCGCGTCTATAGCTGCGTCGTTTGCTTCAATATGTGGCATAAATTGAGGATAGTCAGTAACTCTCAGTCATCTCGCATGGCATAGACTTTCTTACAACCAAGGGGGCTTTATGAACGGTGACCAAATGATGAGGGCGCACTCCGCATCTCTTCCCGCACCTCAGTTTGAAAATCCGGCATGGGTAACCCCTGTTGCGTTAGCTGATGCGCGAGTTGCCATTGTTACATCGGCAGCGTTGTACGCAGTTGGTGACGAAGCCTTCTCAGCAGGTGATACCGGTTATCGATTCATCGACCGTGATCGTCGCGATCTTGTTCTCGGGCATTGGAGTCCCAACTTCGATCAGATGGGCGTGAAGATGGATCTCAATGTGGTGTACCCCATTGATCGTCTTGAAGAGTTAGCAACAAAAGGAATCATTGGTTCTGTAGCGCCACGTCATCTTTCCTTTGCTGGAAATCAACCAGATGATGTTTCAACAATTCGTTTAGACACCGGCCCGTCGGCAGCAGCCCAACTTCGTCAAGATGGCGTTGATGTTGTCATCTTGACTCCTGTTTGACCTCTTTGTACGCGCACCGTGAGTGTGCTTGCGCATATTTTTGAAGCTGCAGGAATTGCAACTGTTGTGTTGTCTTCCATACGTGAGGTTGCACAAAAAGTTGCTCCGCCACGAGCATTGCATTGTGAGTTTCCACTCGGCCGTCCATTGGGTATTCCCAATGATGTTGAATTTCAGATGGATGTATTGAATCGGGCGTTTGCGTTATTGAATGAACCATCTGGCCCAGTACTTGTAGATCATCCGCAGGTGATTGAAGCCGATGAACAACCAGTTTCTTGCGCTATTCCGCCACGCTTTGATGCGTCGCTTCCTGCGTCCGTAGATGAGGCTCGCGGTATGAAGAGGGCCTATGGTCGCGCGCTAGAGCGCCGGGGAGTTACCTCAGTTGGTCGATGCATCACTGCAGAAGAAGTACCGAATGCATTGGCGATTCTTCACGCAATTGCGAACGGGCAAGATTGGACAACGGCAGAAATTCCCGGTGGAAACGTAATGGCGATGTGTCACGACATTCGTACGTACTACGAAGAAGCTGCACTTGAATTGATTGATGGTCCAGCACCAGGCGGAAGAGCAATGGAAAATTGGTTTTTTGAAACGACTGAAGCAGGTAAAACTGTTTTAGGTGCGCGCACAGCAATGAAAGATGCTGGCGCGAAGTTTCCACTTTGGTTCTACATGGCTCCTGGTAATCGCTAAGCGCTTATTATGCGGGGCGCGGGTCGCGCCACATGGTCCACAGAGTTGGGCAACCGTCGTCAGCAAGTTCCTCAAGTACCGAGAACCCAAACCGTTCATAAAACGGAAGGTTCTCGGGCTTCTGAGTTTCTAGGTATGCCGGCATGTGGGTTGCGTCGCATACTTCTAAGCGATGAGTGAGTAGCGCGCCGCCAAGACCTTTGCCTTGAAACGCTGGGTCAACACCCAGTAGTCCTAAGTACCAATGCGGTTCCTTCGGGTGCTTCTTTGCCATTGCATCGAGAAGTTTGATTCCCTTCAGACGATTACGTCCTTTGAGGATACTACGTGCAGACCGAATTGAGACGCGAAGTTCTTGTAGCCATGGGCGAGGTGCATCACCAGGTGCGAGCCACGACGCAGAAGCAACGACGCGGCCATTACGGATGATGACTTCAACAATTCCATGTTGTACGGCATCACGCATTACAGCCGTTGCATAATTAGGAAGCATCAGATGTTCGTGCACAGCGTTTCGCGCAAAGAATCCGAACATCGGATCCGGCCAGAACGCTCGGCTAGTCGAGGCAACTGAAGTATGAAAATCTTCTGGTTTTAGATTTGTGATGTCGGTGTTTGTCATTTCATACCCCCAAAGCAGAAGTGAGATGTTTGAATAGGTCGTCGTATGTTTCCAATGCAGGAAATTGTGGAAACTCTTTCTTGATGTTGTCTGGTGCGTGAAAGAGAAATCCTGCATCTGCTGCAGCCAGCATTGCGGTGTCATTGTAAGAATCTCCGGCAGCTGCCACGCGATAGTTGAGGCCCTTGAAAGCTTCTACAGCTAGACGCTTTTGGTCTGCTTGACGAAGTTCAAAATCCACAATGCGGTCATTCTCAACGATTAGTCGATGACAGAACAAGGTTGGCCAATGAAGTTGGCGCATGAAAGGCCGACCGAACTGTTCAAATGTGTCAGACAAGATGATGACTTGTGTGCGTTCGCGTAATGCATCAAGAAAATCAATCGCACCATCCATAGGGGAGAGTTCTGCAATGACTGACTCAATGCGACTCATGGTGAGGTCGTGTTGATTCAGAATCTCAATGCGTGACTTCATGAGAAGGTCATAGTTCGGTTCGTCACGTGTTGTGCGGCGAAGTTCTGGAATTCCAGTACTTTCTGCAACTGCAATCCAGATTTCGGGAATCATGACTCCTTCGAGATCAAGTGTGACGATTCCTTGGTGGGGGGAGGTTGCAACTGCCATTTTTCTATTCTCTCACGCGGCTTCAGGTTGCTGTGACACAATAAGTGGATGACAAATCTCGTTTCCGTTACCCGTGACATTGCAGCTAGCCCAGAAAAAGTATGGGCACTAGTAACTGACCTGCCTCGCATGGGGGAATGGTCTCCTGAGAATCAGGGAGGCGAGTGGGCAAAAGGCGCTACCGGCCCAGCAGTTGGCGCTCGCTTCAGCGGCAAGAACAAGAACGGCAAAAAGTCGTGGTCAACTTCAGTTGAAGTGAACGTTTGTGACGCACCGAAGAAATTTTCTTTTGGCTTGATGGCTTTAGGAAAAAACTGGTGTGACTGGATCTATGAAATCGAGCCAACTGCAACAGGATGTCGCGTGACTCACAGTTGGGATGACCACCGAGCTTCTTGGGCTGACTTCTTGGGCAAACTTGTCAGCGGTGTTTCAAATCGCGCAACGCACAACCGTGCCAACATGGAAATCACTCTTGAGAAATTGGCTGCCGCAGCAGTTAGCTGATTTTTTTGAATAACTGGGGGAGACCGGTTGTCGTCATAAAATCTCCTTATTGGTTTGTGTAGTACCTTTTCCTCATGGAAACAGTGGTACTACTTCCGTCATTAGGACGACCTGCATCAGATTTTGATGAGTTGTGCACGTTGCTTCGCACTGCAGGATTTCAGACATTGTCTATTGATCCGCCGCGCAGTCTCCCAGGTGAACCAACGTTGCATGATTTGGCTCGATATGTCATTGATTCAATAGATACGGCTGAAGTTACGTCTTTTCATCTTGTGGGGCATGCTTTTGGTAACCGACTCGCACGAATGGTTACTACTGATTATCCGGATCGAGTGTTGTCGTTAACACTTTTGGCCGCTGGTGGGCATGTCGAGATGGAGCGAGACATTTTTCAATCACTTATTGCCTGTTTTGACGAAACGCTCTCTGATGAAATGCATATGCATCATGTATCCCGCGCATTTTTTGCTGAAGGAAATGATGCCGAGGTTTGGCGAGAAGGGTGGATGCCTGACGTCATGCGACTGCAACAGGCAGCTCTCTCACGTGTCGACAGAACTGAATGGTGGGATGCGGTTGCACCCCGAGTACTGGTAGTTCAAGCACTGCAAGATGTCATAGCGCCAGTGGGCAACGGACAAAAGTATGCAAGTGATCACCCGGCGATTACTACGTTGGTCGATATTGACGGCGCTGGTCATGCAATGCTTCCCGAACAACCAGAAGCAATAGGCGCTGCGCTGATTTCGTTTCTTACGCAATCCGCAATGTAAACGCGGGAGACGAGTCGGGTCGGTAGGGAAGAATTACGTCGTCACCAATGCGAGAGAGCTGATGGTCGTACCCCAACAAGAATGTGTCGCCTGTGGGTAGTCCGGTAATGCTGACAACTTTTGTACTCGGACGCCCAAGCACCATTGCATATGTGAATCCGTCGGCACCGCGAGTGAGTCGGACAGTGTCGCCTTCTGCAGTTGAAAGCTGTGTGATCTCATGTGGGTGAGAGGCGTAAATCGCAGCACCATTGACCTGTAGCCATTGGCCAATTGCAAGCAAACGCTCTTGTTGAATCCAGGGAATTTCACCAGATGCCATGGGGCCAACATTGAGCAAGAAGTTGCCACCTGCTGCAACAATGTTGATGAGCATATGAATTAGTTCAGTCGACGATGCATATGACGAATCATCTTCTTGTTCGTTGTAACCGAAGCTTGTACCGATACCGCGGCACACTTCAAATTTCTTTCCTTCAAGAGGTGGAGTAGTGGTGTACTCAGGGGTTACAAAGTCGGCGTGGGCAGTTCCTTGCATTACTCCAAGAAAATCAAAGCGGTCGTTTACGACGCCTTCTGGGTTTGTGTTGTAAAAATGCGCAAAGAGATCTGCTGCGCCTGCACCAAAACCTGGATACCCAATGTCGTTCCACAAAACATCTGGGGCGTATCGGCTGATGAGTTCGCGGTAATGCGCATCGACATACGCGTGGTACGCGTCATCTTGAGGAATTGCCTTGTACAAAGAAGCCCAGCCATCGATGCCGAGTCCTTGAAATGTCCAGTCAATTCCACCGGAGTAATACAGCCCCAGTCGCAGGCCGTGTGATCGAACTGCTTCAGCGCATTCGCCGATGATGTCTCGAGTAGACGTCCATTGTGGACCTTTGTGTGGGTTCGGTGTTTTGCTTGGCCACAACAGCACTCCATCGTGGTGCTTGGTTCCCATCACGCAATACTTGGCGCCAGAGGCTGCGAAAAGTTCACCCCAGCGTTCAGGTTGCCACCCCTGTGATGCTTCAAAAAACTGTGGAACAAAATCTTCATACGGTTGATTGCCGTATTTTTCTGCGTGGTGCAATGCTGCAGGAGAGCCGGGAGTTTGTAGTGAGTTCCAATACCACTCGGAGTACGGGCTTTCCGTGAACGCTTCACGTTCACCTTTCTCTGCAGCAAGGGTGAACGGGTCATCAGACACGGGGGCAAATGCCGGAATAGTGGATACAAACCAATGGACAAATATGCCGAATTTCGCGCCGTCGTACCATTGCGGAACCGCGTGTGATTTCAATGACTCAAGGTCTGATGTGAATTGCCCCATGGCCTTACGGTAGACCAATAATTACAACCTCTAGTTGTTGGAATAGACCCGCTATATAAAGGTATGCAAGGCTGATATCCCAACCGGAGGTACATCATGGAAATTCTCACAGAACTAACCAACAACATTCTTATCATCACTCTGAATCGCCCTGAAGCAGGAAATGCTCTCAATGGCGCACTCAGCGAAGGCCTTTCCAATGCGCTGACTGATGCAGCAACAAACCCAGAAGTGCGAGCCATTGTCATCACTGGCGCTGGTGAAAAGATCTTCTGTGCGGGTATGGACTTGAAGGCATTTGCTGCCGGCGAAGATCTTGCAAAGATCGGTATGGGCTTTACCGCACTTCGTCAGTGCACCAAGCCACTTATTGCGGCAGTGAACGGTCATGCGCTTGCAGGTGGTTTTGAAGTTGTCATGTTGTGTGACTTGATTGTTTCTATCGACACTGCGCGTTTCGGAATTCCTGAAGTGAAGCGCGGACTCTTCGCAGCCGGTGGTGGCATGCGTTTGCCAGCTCGTATTCCGTTGGCAGTCGCCATGGAAATGGGATTAACGGGCGACCCAATCGATGCCGCACGTGCAAAAGAACTCGGCCTAATTAATCAGGTTGTGCCAGCTGCCGAATTACGAGATGCTGCATTGGCCCTTGCCGCACGCATCACGGTCAATGGTCCACTTGCAGTGCAAGCAACGAAGCAACTGATGCTTGATGAGATTGGTGATGGTAACCCTGCGTTGCTTGGCCAACTTCAGCGTTCAGTGTTTAGTAGTGAAGACGCTAAAGAAGGCCCTCGTGCATTTGCCGAGAAGCGTGCACCTAATTGGCAAGGCAAATAAGCCTTTTCTGACAAACCGACTGCTTCTCTAGCATTGCTAGTGTTCAGTTCATGACAAAAGCAATTCTCACTAAAGACTCCATCGACCTTGGCATTGTTGTGTGCGATGCGGATGCTTCGTTAGCTTTTTATCGCGACACACTTGGTTTCACGTTTGAAGGCGAAATGCCAATGCCAGGCGGCGGAACTATGTATCGCGTTTTGGCAGGCACCACTTTATTGAAGTTGGTGAAGGCTAATAATGATCCTGCAAAAGCAGCAGGTGGCGGTATCACAGGCGCATGTGGCTATCGCTATTTCACACTGAGTGTGAGCAATCTTGAAGAAATCACCAATGCATGTGGAGCAGCTGGCTACAAAGTTGTTGTGCCCCCGCGCGAAATTCGTACAGGAATCAGTATCTCCATAGTGGAAGACCCAGATGGCAACTGGGTTGAGTTTCTTCAGTCCGCTTAGAGCGACATAACAGCTGCATGTTGTGGCAGTGAAGGAACAGCGCCGCGAACAGTTGTTGCTAATGCGCCTGCAATAGATGCGATCTCTGATGCATGGTGAATATCAGCACCACGTGCGATTTCTGCACACAGTGCACCGACAAATGCGTCTCCTGCACCAACGGTGTCAATGGCATCGACTTTGTGAGAAGCAATAAGTGTCGTTGAGGTGTCATCTGATATTTCAGCGCCTTGTTCGCCCAATGTGGTGATCACGGTGTTGACTCCCGCGCCAAGCAGTACCTGAGTGCCGCCCAACTCTGCTGATTCGGTTTCGTTTGGTACCGCGATGTCGCAGAGCGACAAGAGTTCTTTTGTAAGCGCAGTTGCAGGAGCAGGATTTAGAACTGTTACTGACGTTTGTAAGCGGGCTTGAGTAAGTACATCGATAACAACGTGAAGCGGTATCTCTAACTGTGTGAGTAACACTTTTGTACGAGGAACTGTGATCGCAGTGTCACCCAGATGCGCATTGGCTCCAGCCACAATGACGATGGTGTTCTCGCCATTTGCATCAACTGTGATGAAGGCACGACCAGTTGGCGCATCAACTGTTCTTAGTTGAGTTGTATCGATGCCTTCGGACTGGAATAATTCTCGCAACATTGTGCCGGCATTGTCATTTCCGACACATCCGATAAATGCAACACGAGCACCCATGCGAGCACATGCCACAGCTTGATTAAGGCCTTTGCCGCCGGCGTGTTCTGCATAGGTAACGGCACGAAGAGTTTCTCCGGGAGAGGGGAGATGGTCTGTTGAACTGACAAGGTCAAGGTTGCAACTACCCACAACTACGACATCGAATTCAGTGGAATCTCCCATCTATGAACTCTCGCATATCGGCACTAAGGTCTGCTACATGACGTCAAAAATAAAGATAATTGTTGACTGTGATCCGGGCCATGACGATGCAATGGCAATAGTTGTTGCTGCTCGACATGCCGATTTGCTAGGTGTCACAACTGTCGCAGGGAATGCACCGTTGTCGTCAACCACACGAAATGCACGAATTATTCTCGACCTCATTGGCTCACAGTTGCCGGTTCATTCAGGCGCG
>Ga0214162_1000004_pt1 | contig 66136 bp, 44 predicted proteins | sample LakMenepilimnion_3_FD_153000 | JGI IMG/M metagenome (GOLD analysis project Ga0214162, IMG submission 153000) | Freshwater microbial communities from Lake Mendota, WI - Practice 20APR2010 epilimnion v5 | ecosystem: Environmental > Aquatic > Freshwater > Lake > Epilimnion/Euphotic zone | place...
TAAACAAAATAAAGTATATAAGTTTATGTTAGCTGAAGTAGATCCTGCTGACGCTACACCTAAAAAATCTTAGCTATGGAATCAAAATACTATGTAATATTTAATGTTTCTGAACTTGATAAAATTAACTTTGATCAAGTATTTGAAACATCAGCTGAAACTGTAAGAAAATCAGTAGATGGTACTTTGACTTTTGTTAAATACAAAGATGAAGAAATGCCTTCAAGTGTAGCTAGTTTAAATAGTAAACAAGGACCATATTCTCATGTTGAAATTTTAGAAATAGTATCAACTGCAGAATGGAATGATTTTTTAGAACCTATAAAATAATATAGATCATGCCATTAGACTTAGGTGGAAACGAAATAAATAGCTTAGGAGCTAAATTAATAAATGAAACACAACTTGTAAAAGCTAATCTTACTTCTTTGTGGGATGCTGGTTTAACAAGTTCATATTCAGGTTCAGGATCAACATGGTATGATTGGAAAGGTAACGCTGGTAGAACAGGAACATTTACTAATGGTCCATATTATTCAACAGCAGGTGGCGGGTCTGTAGTTTTTGATGGATCTAATGACTATGTAGAACTTCCTACATTTTCTTTAAGTTCTCCTCCTTGGTCTGTATCCTTTTGGATTAAGACAACTGCTACTAACCAATGTGCTTTATTTTCTCATTACTCTGGAGGTCCTGTATATAATGGTTTTGGATTATTAAATGGGTATTTACAATATGTTTACTATAACAGTAATGGGTGGAATTATTCTCCAACAAGTTCTACATATGTTGCAAATAATAACTGGGTTTATGTAACATATTCTACAGGAGCAGGGCCAACATCAACTTTTACATTTTATGTAAACGGAGTACCTGCAGGAACATTTACACCAACAAGTGATGGCATTGGTGGTGGAAACATGGGAAGTTTTGGTATGTATTGGGGATGGGGTTTTTATAGTGGGCATATAGCTCATTGTTCTATTCATAATTCTCAGTTATCACAAGCTGAGATATTACAAAACTTTAATGCAACAAGACAAAGATTTGGAGTGTAAAATATACTAATATGCCATTTAATATAAACGGACAAGTGTTAACTAATTTAGAAATTAAAAACTATAACGAAAAGAATATCGTTAGAAGTGGTTTGATTTTACACTTGGATGCTGGAATATCATCATCCTATCCGGGTTCAGGAAATACATGGACTGATTTAAGTGGAAACGGTTATAATGCTACTTTGACAAATGGTCCTACATATTCAACAGTAGGAGGAGGATCTATAGTTCTTGATGGTACTAATGATCATGCTCTTATTAATGTAAATAGTTGGATTAGAACGACATCTTCTGCTTATACATTTAGTTCATTTTTTTACTATAATGGAGATGCAAATGGTGGGGCTCCATATTCAGTAATGACATTTCCTAGTGATAATAATAATAATGATGGTTTTTGGCAGCACTTGAATTTAGGACCATGGTATTGGAGAACAGAAGATAATGCATCAGGAGAGTTTGGCGGTCAAGTAGAAACAACTTCTGGTTTTTCAAATGGTAATTGGTATCATATAGCTACTGTTGTAAAAACTAATTCTTTATCTTTTTACAGAAATGGTGTTTTAATTTCTACAGTATCTACTTCATTTAACTGGGCTAATTTGCGTAATGATGGAACTGTATACATTTATATTGGAGCAGGTTATGGTGAATTATACTTTATGAATGGAAATATTGCTGATTTTCAAATGTATAATAGAGAACTATCTGCATCTGAAATTCTTCAAAACTATAACGCTAACAGAAGAAGATTTAAAATATAATTAATAATGGGAAATACAAGAGATACCGGATACTTAAGAAACCTCGTAGTATACGATGGTAGTGGTAATATAGTGTTACCTGCTAACTTAACTGTAACAGGTAGTATAGTGGGGTATGCCACTACGTCTTATGTAACCATTCAGATTAATAACTTAATTAATGGAGCACCCGGTCTATTAGATACATTAGATGAGCTTGCTGCTGCTTTGGGTGACGATGCTAACTTTGCATCTACTATCACTACATCATTAGCTGGTAAACAATCCACTTTAACTTTTACAGGTCCATTAGTTAATACAAGTGGAACAATAACTATCACTCAGTCAAGCGGTTCTACAAACGGATTCCTATCTAACACTGATTGGACTACATTTAATAGTAAGCAATCAACATTAACATTTTCAGGACCTTTAGTAAATACATCAGGTACTATTTCTATAACCCAATCAAGTGGGTCAACAAATGGTTACTTATCAAATACGGATTGGACTACGTTCAATAATAAACAAGCTGCTCTTAGTGGAACCGGTTTTGTTAAAATATCTGGTACAACTATATCTTATGATAATAGTACATATCTTACTACAGCTAGTGCTACAAGTACATACCTACCTTTAGCTGGTGGTACATTAACTGGAGCTTTATTATTTAATTCTACTGCACCATTAAACTTTCAAGCAAATTCAAATAATGGTACGTATAACCCAACAGTAATTTATTTTAACCAAAATAATACTTCTGCTAATACAGCAAATGGGATATTTATTGAAAGAGGAAGATTAACAGATAGTTCATCAGCAGAAGTAAGATATTTTGTAATTGGAGCTAGAGGTGGTACTATACAATGGCAAGTTGATGGGTCAGGTAATACAACTCAAACAGGTAGTATAACAAATGCTGGAGAATATTATGCTTCAGTAAATAATACATATTTAAGAGGTAGAAATTCTGGAAATACTGCATACATAGCCACAATAGGCGTTAATGGTTCAAATAAAGTTGCAATAGATCCTGATGGATATGGAGCTGTTTTTGGAGCGGGAGTTACTGCAACATCATTTGGTGGTGGTGTATATCCTTATAATAGTATATTAGGAAGTGGTGCTGATGCTTCTACAGGAACTATTTTTGCAGGTTCAACGGCTGGTTACGCATCATCTATTGACGTAGCGGGGGGTGGAGCAACCAATCCAAATACTATTATATTTAAAACTGCATCTACTGAAAGATTTAGAATAGCATCAACAGGTGCAGCTACTTTAACCGGTCCAGGTTTACATATTGATAGACCATCTAATTCTTCTGGGGAACCATATATTTTCTTTAATAAAAATGGTGTAACTAGAGGTTCAATATATGGTGCTGATGGAACTGCAGGATTAAGATTTTTTAGTGATGTAAATACATTTTATGGTACTATATCTGCAACGGCTGGTACATTTTCATCAAATTTTGCTACATTAAGTGTAATTGGAACAAATGCTACATCACCACATATAGGTTCTACATGGACTGTAAATTCAAACCAAGATGGCTTAGGTAGGACAATTATATCAACAGCAGGACAAGGTAGAGCAATGTATTTTGAAAATAACGGTAATATACTTATTCCAAATACTTCTTTATCAGTTGGTGGTAAGATATATTCTACATCAATACATGGTAGTAATCTTGTTGTTGGTAATATAGCATCAAATATGCCATCTTCACCAGCTTATATATTAATAGTTGATTTAAATAATATTGCTGGTTTTTCATTATCAGGAAAAGTAAATGCAGCCTCTTATACTTGTTGGAATATATCTGATATATATATACAAAAAAATTACTCATCAACAACAGCTACTGCAGGTATAGAAGGTAAATATAAATCTGGATGTGATTTTTCAATAGTAAATATTACATATGGAGGAGGAAATTATATAGCATTAAGATTTACATCTAATCCAGAAATAGATGTATTATGGACAGGATTTAGATTAGTAGATCTATTATCGGGTGGAGCATTTCAAGTTATTACATCTGGAGTAACTGTTAATTCAACTTATGCAACATATTAAAATAATAATTAGATAGATAATGAACAAACAAAGGAAGACCTCCCATATACTTAATGTATTTCAGTATGATGTAGATGGACACGTTGTGTTACCAGCAAGTCTTACTTTGACTGTACCTCCTGCCGGTAATGATAATAGTGCTAAGGTGACTACCACTGCATGGGTGCGTACGTACGTGAGTGGTCTTAGTTACATTACAGGTAATCAATCTATTACTGTTAGTGGTGATGCTACAGGATCTGGTACTACATCTATTAATTTAACACTTGCTAATACAGCAGTGACGCCCGGTACTTACGGATCAACCACTCTTGTACCTGTAGTAACAGTAGATTCTAAAGGACGTATTACTTCTGTAACAACTGCTGCTATATCTGGGTCACTTACTTTTACAGGAGATGTAACTGGTACAGGAACAACCGGTACAACAACAAGTCTTACATTAGCTAATTCAGGTGTAACTATTGGTACATACACTAAGGTAACAGTAGACTCTAAAGGTAGGGTTACAGTAGGAGCCAGTGCAACAACCTCTGATATATCAGAAGGTACAAATCTATACTATACAGATGCTAGAGTGTTATCATATCTTAGTGCTAATACTTATGCAACACAATCATATGTAAATACACAAGTATCTAATTTAGTAGCTAGTGCACCTGCCACTCTTGACACACTTAATGAGTTAGCATCAGCTTTGGGTAATGACCCTAGCTTTGCTACAACTATATCTACAGCTCTTGGTAATAGATTAAGAGTGGATATAAACACTCAAGGATTAAGTGCAACACTACAAGGATATGGTAGAACTAACTTAGGTTTAGGAACTGCTGCCACTTCTAATACAGGAGACTTTGTTGCATATAGAACTTTTGGTACAGCAGCAAACTCAGCTACAGGAGATTTTGTAGCTTATCGTACATTCGGTACAGCTGCTAATAATAACACAGGAGATTTTGCATTAGCTAGTCATACACATAGTATAGCTAATGTAACAGGATTACAAACAGCACTAGATGGCAAGCAAGCATCAGGCTCATACGCTGCTGCAACACATAGTCATATCATTTCTGATGTAACAGGTTTACAGACAGCTCTTGATGGTAAACAAGCTTCTCTTGGATTCACTCCTTATAACTCAACCAATCCTGCAGGATATATAACGGGAGTAACTAACATTTCAGGCACTGCTGGATCAACATCTATATTAACAGCATCTGGAGCATTAACTACTCAGCAAGGAAGTGGAACTATTATTTATAGTTATGCTCTTACTAATCCACAGACTGGATTATTTTCAACTTCTGATAACTCAAATAGTATTTTAACGTTTAATAGACATTCTGGTGATTATTATAGTCAATTAGGTTTTAACTCATCAGGAGGTATTTTTTATAGAAGTTTTAATGCTACTGCAATTAATACATCACAAGCCTGGCAAACAATTTGGACTAGTACTAGTTTAACAAACTTAAATCAGTTAACAAATGGACCGGGATATATAACAGGTGTTACTAATATAAGTGGTACCGCAGGTTCTATATCAGGATTTAATAATCCTACAACAACAGCTAGTGCTAATACTATAGTATATAGAGATGCTAATGGATATATAGACGCTGTTTATTTTAAATCTACTAATACAAATGTTACAACTACTGCTCCTGTATCTATTACTGGTAAATCATCAGGAGATAGTTATATGTATGAATATAGCCAAGCAGCAGTTCGTTCTTTTTTAGGACTTGGTTCTTTAGCTTATAGTTCAGCTACTATTCCTACAAACAATAATCAGTTAACAAATGGTGCAGGATATATAGGTATAAATAATCAAACATATTTTGGAATAAACAATACCTCAAATTCAACTGGTAATGGTATTTCATTTTATGGTGCCTATGGTGGTGGTGAAATGAACTACGGTATTATGTTTGCAGGTACTCCAACATTTGGAACACATGGTAGTGTAACTGGAGATTGGGCAACATACTTTACTATGAACCCTGACAACACTAGAGGTTGGATATTTAGGAAGGCAGGATCAGCAAACGTAGCATCTATTAGTGGTGGAGGTAACGCAAGTTTTAGTGGTACTATTTCAGCTTCAAATTATAGTGGAACTCATTCAGGTACATCTTCAGGTACAAATACGGGTGATCAAACTACTGTAAGTGGTAATGCAGGAACTGCAACAACATTTTCTACAGGTAGAACTAACTATAAAGGAGTAACTGATAATGCTGTAGCTGGTCAGTTAATGTGGAAAAACTATGCTAATAATCATACAATATTTGATGCATCAGCTAGTACTTCACCTGATGGAGGAGCGGTAAATAATACAAATTCAAATTCAGCTTGGACAGCTACTTATCCTACCTTAATGGGTTGGAATGGTTCTTCAACATATGGTGTAAGAGTTGACTCTGCAAGAATATCTGATACAGCAAGTGCAATAGCATGGGGTAACGTATCAGGTAGACCAACAGCATTAAGTGAATTTACTAATAACTTAGGTAATTATGGAGGATGGATAACTTCATCTGGAAGTATTACAGGTAATGCTGCAACTGCTACTTTAGCTAGTTACTCTGATTATGTTGCAACTCAAACAAACCCAGTAGGAAATTTTAATGTAGGATTATCTCGTCCAAAAGGTGCATCATATACAACAACAACTTCTGTAGTTACAGGTGCAATTAAAATTAAACTACCACCAGGAACACCAGTTCATGGTATGTGGAAAATGACTGTTAAAATATATGAATATGGTCAAAGAGGTAATGGTTATACTATTGAATTAGGTTGTCATCTTTATCCAAGTACAGCATATAATAGATACCAATGGATGCTGACTACTGATACTGGTGCAGTACTTCCAATAAGATATGGAACTGATGGATCTTCTGGTTGTGTTTGGATTGGAGAAAATGGAACTACTTGGTCATATCCACAAGTTCATGTAACAGAGTTTTCAAATGGGTTTAATAATCCTGGTGGTGTCAATTGGACTACAGGAACTTGGGCTGTATCAATTGGAGCAATAGATAATTCAGTTGCAGTTGATGGACCTTATACAACAAGTTTAATAGCTGCAGCTTATGCAACAACAGCAGGTTCAGCTCCAGCAAATGGAGGTAATGCATCAACAGTTGGAGGATATGCTCCTTCTGGTCCTATTGGAGCTAATACAGTAGTAATTAGAGATGCAAATAACTACATATATGCTTATTATATTAATTCTTCTGTATCTGAAACAGAGAATCCAACTATTAATTCATTCTATACAAGTAATGGAGATGGTTGGTTAAGAAAGTCGTCTATAGCTCATGTTAGAAGTCAATTAGGAAACTATGGAGGATGGATTACATCAGATACTACAAAACTTCCTTTAGCAGGTGGTAATATGTCTGGTACTATAGGAAGAACAAGTCACTCTTCTGGATATTTTGTAGGTTCATATAATAGTGTTGGGGGTAATTCTAGTAATACAAATCCTATTTATACTATTGGTAGTTCTTATACTCCAAATGATACTTCTTTAATAAACATGTATGGTATAGGTTATGCTCATCCAAATTTTTGGGGTAGTGGTAAAACAAGTAGTTGGGGATTATATGTTTGTGAAGCTGCAACAATAAATGCAACAATAGGTGGGGGTGCTGTTACAATATGGGCTCAAAATGATATAGTAGCTTATTCTGATGAAAGAGTAAAAGATAATATAGAATTAGTAACAAATGCTATTGAAAAAATTCAAGCTATAAGAGGTGTAACATTTACTAGAAAAGATGCAAAATTAGAAGATCAAAGTAAAAGGCATGCTGGTGTAATTGCTCAAGAAGTATTAAAAGTAATGCCGGAAATAGTTTCAGGTACAGAAAAAGATATGTACTCTGTAGCGTATGGTAACATGGCTGCTTTATTTATTGAAGCTATTAAAGAACAACAATTACAAATTGAAGAACTTAAAAATAAGTTAGACTCATTAATTCAGAATTAATCATATAAGCTTTGTTTACTACTGACTCATTTGGTAATATATATTTTCCTGCTGGACTATCACTAGCTTCTATACCTGCTACTACTGGTACGCAGGCTAGAGTTCTTGTGCCTGGAGTTAACGGTAGGATATCATCTGCTACAGTGGCACAGCTTATTACACAGAGTGGTGGTAATCTTGTTACTTCTGTATTTGGTAGAACCGGAGTAGTTGTTGCAAAATTTGGAGACTATACTACAGACCAAATAACAGAAGGTAGACATGCTTTATATTTTAGTATTGATAGAGTTAGAAAAGCTATAGCCTTAACTACATTTAATACATCTGGTCCGGCTACTTATGATAGTATTACAGGTATACTTAATATACCTCAGTATGGATCAGGTACATCTAGTCCTACTAACTTTGTTCCTCTTACAAGAACTATAACCATTAATGGTCAAACAGCTGATTTATCTAGAGATAGAATATTTAGTGTAGCTTCAATGGTTTATCCATCTGCAGGTATAGCTTTATCTAATGGTGTTTCATGGGAACCAAGTATAGTTAATAACTCTGCTAACTGGAACACTGCTTTTAGTTGGGGAAACCACGCTGGTTTATATTCTTTAATAGATCACACTCATACATTTGCTTCATTAACTTCTAAACCTACAACACTTGCTGGTTATGGAATAACAGATGCAGCAACTTCTGCACAAGGAACTAAAGCTGATACTGCATTTGGCTGGGGCAATCATGCATTAGCTGGTTATTTAACTTCTTTTACAGAAACAGATCCTGTATGGACAGCAGATAAACCAAGCTATGCTTTAAAAACTTATGTAGATACAAGTATATCTAATTTAATAGATACAGCACCAAGTACACTAAACACTCTTAATGAGTTAGCTGCTGCTCTTGGAGATGATGCTAATTTTAGTACAACTATCACTACATTAATTGGTACTAAAGAACCAGCTATTACAGCTGGTACTACAGCACAATATTGGAGAGGTGATAAAACTTTTCAGACATTACCTATTTATACATTAGCCGGACTAGGTGGTTTACCACTAGCCGGTGGAATTATGACAGGTGCCATCACTCTAAAAGAAGGTGCAGCTAATGGTCTTAAGTTTCCAAATGATGTATTTGGAGGAAGCGGTGATACAGCCGGTATGAGATTAATAACTCGTGCTGGTGAATCTATGTCTTTAGAAGTGTATCTTACTAATGATGCAGATGATTGGTTTAATATATCTGTTCCTAATGATAGTGCTGCTAAAGTAAATGGTAATACAATATGGCATGTTGGTAACTTAACTAATCTTAATCAGTTAACTAACGGACCCGGATACATTACATCTTATATAGATACTAATACAACTTATAGTTTAACTATACCAGTTTCAACAACTAAAATTAGACTTACTGGTTCAGATGCTTCTGCTAGTGATATTACATTTACAGGAGGTGGAGCAACAACTATAACTAGAACTAGTGCTACAGAATTTACAATTAGTTCAACAGACACAGATACTAATACAACCTACTCTAACTTTACAAGAACAGTAGCAGGACTTGTACCTAATCCTGGAGGATCAACTACTACTCGTTATTTACGAGAAGATGGTACGTGGGTAATACCACCAGATACCGATACTGACACAATTTATGTTCATCCAACTACTGCTGGTAATAAACATATTCCAGCAGGAGGAGCAGCTGGTCAGATATTAAGATATTCATCAGATGGTACAGCAGTATGGGGAGCTGATAATGATACTACTTATGTAGTTTTTACAAGAAGTGCTAATGGATTAACTCCAGCAGCTCCAGCAGGAGCAGGAACTACTAAGTATTTGAGGGAAGATGGTACATGGCAAGTTCCTCCTGATACAGACACTGATACTAATACATGGGTTGCTAACTCTGTTAACGTAGCAGGTTACGTAGCTGCCCCAGGAGCAGTGGCTAATAAAGTATGGAAGACAGACGCATCTGGTAATCCAGCTTGGCGTGATGATGCTGATACAATAGTAACAAGTTTAGCATGGACAAGTATAACAGGTAGACCAACAGCATTAAGTTCATTTACTAATGACCTTGGTAATTATGGAAGTTGGTATTCTACTAGTGGCGGAACTATATCTGGTGATGTAACTATTAATGGTGCATCTAATACACCATTAACTATTAGCCAAATACAACCTTATGTAGATTTAAATGCAACCGGATCTACAAATAAATCTGGTATTAGAATATATCCATCACTAGGATATGATGCAGAGATTGGTAACTATAGAGGAGGAGCATTATGTTTGATAGCAGATAGCTATGTAGTTGCTAAGGTTACAAAGAATGCAGGTGTAATATTCTATACATCAAGTACAGGACCAATAACTTCAGTGGGTAGTAATACTAGTGCTTCTATGGTATTCATCAATGGAGACTCAAGTAATAAAACATGGGATATTTCCATGTTTAATAATGATTGGGTATTAAATGAAAGTAATGTTACTACAAGATTTAAAGTGTTGGCAGGTGGTGGCGTTTATGCAGATGCCTATTATGAATTTTCAGATAAGAGATTTAAAACACTTCTTAAAGAAAATCCTGTTATTGCTGGTATAGAAACAATAACAGCTAAGTCGTATATAAAAGAAGGAAAAGAAGAATTAGGTTATTTTGCTCAAGACTTTGAGGGGGTATTAGATAGTGCCCTACTTAAAGATAAAGATGGTATATTAAGTTTATCTTATCGTCAAATACATACAGCTAAAATAGCAGCATTAGAAAAGCGTATTGCAGAACTTGAAGCTAAATTAAAATAATAATGGCTTATAGTGATTTACAAAATAATCAAACTGTTAGCTATACTAATTTACAAAGTGGTGTAGCACAAGGAGCCTTTACTGCTAAAACTAGTATACCAACTAGTAATAGACAAGTTACTAAAGCTGAAGCTAACACATACATAAATATTAATACGTCTCTTCCTTCATATGTTGCTAAAGCATCTAATAGATTAGTTACTAAACAGGACTTATCAGGTATTACTGTTGCATCTCCATATATAATGTATGGGGTGGCAGCTACAGCTGGTTATAAATCAATAGATGGAGGTAACACTTTTACAGCTCTTTCAGGATTACCATCACAATATTGGAATGGTATAGCTGGAGATTCTACAGGATCATATATTGCAGTAGTAGCTGGTGACCAAAATAATACTGTATATATATCTACTGATGGTGGTGTATCTTTTACAGCTAAGTTATTAAGTGGCATACTTGCAGGGTTTTATCCTTTTGGTGTTTCAATGTCTGCTAATGGTCAATACGTTGCTGTTTCTGGACTTTCTACAACTGCAGCTGGTAATAGAAATGCAAGAGTAGTTGCTTCATCAGATTATGGAAGTTCATTTTCTGGAGTTTATGCAGATCCAACTGGATATGAATTATATGGTGCCCCATCAGCAAAAGTAGCTGTATCAGGAAATGGTCAATATATAACTGCTGTTTTTGCTTATAATGTAACTCCTGGATTTCCTAATAATCTTAGACCTTGGTCTTTTAGAATTTATTCAAGTAACTATGGAGCTACATGGACAAAAAGTGGTGGTAGTGAGTTTGCTGGATTTGCTGATATAGCTATAGACTATACTGGACAAAATCAGTTTATAACTTCTGATTGGCATAAACCTGGTCTTTTTGGTTCAGTAGGAGTAAAAGCATATGTTTCTAATAACTATGGTGTAAGTTGGTCTGAAAAGTTTTCAAATACAACTGCTTTTTTTGCAGGTGGTAGATCACATGTAGGTTTTATTTCTGCTACAATAACAGATGATGGTAAAACCATGGTGGGTGCAACTAATGAAAATGATTGGGTATTTAATGGTGAGCCAGGATTACCACCTTTAGTAATTACTTCTTCTAATTATGGAGCTAACTTTACATTAACAGAAGGTTATACTGGTAATAAGGGTATAGCTGGCGGTAATGCTGTTACTACAGGTATTACAAATAACTATATAGCAATGATGTTATATGGAATAGGACAGTTTAATTATAGTAATAATGGTGGTGTAATTTTTATACCAAAAGCTACTACTACTTATTATTGGAATCAAATATATAGAAAAGCTTATGTCTATTCAGCTCCACCACCTCCTTGTCTTGGTGCAAACTGGGTAGCTTCTGGATCTTATTATTATACATGTAGTGCAGGATCTGTAACATCAACTATAGTTTATATAGATGATAGATCTTGTTCAAGTACATATAATCAATATAAGTTAAATGATATAATTTATGTAACTAGTCCTGCTAATGCTTCTCCAAGTACTACTCAAACTTGGGTAGATACAGAAGTTACTAGATGTGAAAGTTGTGTAAATCAAAAAGAACAAGTACAAACTAATGTATGTGCTACAGGATATAATACTACAAGATGGGTTGCCGGAGGATCAGCTTGTAGCACTGCAGCAGACTGGACACTAATATTTTTTAGTTACACTTGTAGTGGATGTAATAAGTATTATAACGAAATAGATCTTAACACTTGTTCTGCCACTTATAACCAAATAAGAATAAGTTCTGTACTAGCTGAATCTAATAGCACATATTGTGGAGGATGCTGTGGTCAATCAACCACTCAAGTGTGGACAGCTACTGGTGAGGGAAGATGTCTTGATTGTGTAAGTCAAATAGAACAACAACAAACTAACTCATGTGCTTCTGGTTATACCACTTTACGTTGGGTGAGTGGAGGTTCAAACTGTAGTGTATGTTGTGGTCAGTCTACAGCTGCTGATTGGACTTTATTATTTGGTAGTTATACTTGTTCAGGTTGTGATAAATATTATGATGAAATAGATCTAAATACTTGTTCACCAACTTATAATGAAATAAGAATAAGTGCTACCTTAGCAGAATCAAATAGTACTTATTGTGGTGGTACTTGTGGTCAAAACACAAGTCCTGATTGGACTATACTATTTGGAAGCTACGGATGCTCTGGTTGTGACAAGTATTACATGGAAATAGACTTAAATGAAAACTCTGCTACATATAATCAAACAAGAGTGAGCGGTTCATTAGTTGAAGCTAATAGTAGTTACTGCTGTACTCCTCCTCCTACTTGTTTGCAGTATTATGTAACTGATTATGGTTGGGTATATTATACAGATTGTTTAGGTCATTTCTATTCTGAATATTTGTATCCATTTGATACTTTCTGTGCAACAAGTGTAAGTGGCGGTATGGTTTATACAGAATCATTTTGTAGTGGTTATGAAACTCCACAATAATAAATATAAAAATAAAATAATATGAACACGTATTACAAATTCAGAGTGAGTCATTTTAAACTAGATGATGAACTAAAAACAATAGAACAAGTTAATGATACTGTAGATTCTAAATCAGTAAGTTATATTGGTTCTCCTGTAACATATGACAGTATGATGGCTATTACCAACAGAGATGGTTGGGAAGTTATTACAGAAGAGCAATATACTGCTAAAAGAATAGAAGTATTAGGTATACTAAGTTCTATGTAATATAATATTAAAAACATTTAATACCTTTACAATATGGCTTTACCATCTTCAGGTGCTATAAGCATCAGTCAGATAAATGCAGAAGTTACTGCTATAAATAGTAACAGCTTAACAGATCTTAGTACAGCAGTAAGTTTTACAGCTCCTCATGCTATGAGTGAGTTCTATGGATACAGTAGTGCTGTTACAGTTAATATTAATGCTTATGTTCCAAATCTTATGGGTTGTGGTAATAACTATACATTTGCTGCATCAACTGAAAGTTCAGTAGCTGTAAACACAAATGTAGGTGTCAATATATATTGGTATGGTGATCTAGGTGGTTACATAGCAGGTTATCTTACTATAAGTTCAGGGTATTATTGTGGAAGTACAACTATATACACTGGTAGTAGTATAAATTGTATAGGTGAGTACATTTCAAACATTTATTGGGAAATGAGTCCAACAGCTAGTTCAGGTCAAAATTATTTTCCTTTTAATTACTATACTGATTTTTATCCTTGTTAATTACTAAATAATAAAATATGATAACTTACAAATTAAGACCTGATTCAATTCCAGTTAGAATTGATAGTGACGCTAAAACTATTACTAACGTAGTAAACAAACCTGATCAAAAAATATTAGGTTTCATGACTAACCAAGATTATTATACAAACTATATAGCCGGTACTGAATCTTGGCCTTCTATTACAGAAGAGGAGTTTAATACAGCTAAGGCAGAGGTGCTATCAATAATTTCTGTCATTTAGACACAATTATATCTAAATAATTTTTTTGGTTGTATATTTGTATATACCTATATTTGTAACAGATTAATCTAAAATAAAAAAAAAACAATGGAAAAAATTTCTCTTAAGTTGTTTGAGTTCTACAATCTAGATGCGGAACTTAACGGTTTAACAAACCAACAAACAGGTGAAAAGATTGCTTCTGGCTTGATCCAGGAAAAGCTTTCTTTAGTTACTAAGTACTGGCTAACAGAACTTGGAAAAAAAGTAGCTGCAGAAAAAGCTTCTGTAGAAGAGTTAAAGAACGACCTTATTAAGAAGTATGGTAAGGAAGATGACAAGGGTGGCATCTCTATTCCTATGGTAATTGAAGAGCTTGACTCAGAAGGTCAGCCTATCAAAGACATAGATAAGGATGGTAACTGGTTTACCAAGAAGACTATCAATCCTGATTATCAGTCATTTGAAAAAGAGTTTAATGACTTACTTCAAACCGAGAAAGACCTTGATTATAAGGCTTTTACACTTGAAGACTTTGAAAAAGTTGAAACTTCTGAGAACTACGGCACCTTCTTTAAGCTTATTAAGATTGAAGAAGGCAAGGTTGTACCTTTGAACTAACAAATTCCCCCCTTCCATATATAAAGACCACTCTATACTTAGGGTGGTTTTTTTGTTATTTCAACAAAAATAATGTATATTATATTGTAGACTACTTAAAACTTAAACACAAATATTATGGCACTTAAGATTACAGCTCAGATCGGAACCGACAAAGGAATCACTTCTGAGGCATATGTACGCATTGCTGATTATCAGATCTCTAAGTACGGATCTGCTAACTTCAGAATTGAATTATTTCAAAGTCAAGAAGATGTAGCTGCTCCAGGTTCTGGAATTTATCCAGGTATGGGTGGCGGTGTAGCTCGTAACCAACAAATTGGTGAGAGTCTTTATGTAGCTATGACTAAACAAGTAGAGGAAACTATCACTGTAAAGCGTATGGTTCCTGTACAAGTAGAGTTTGAAGAAGAAGTTTCTGTACCTGCAGAAGAAGGTGGTGAACCAACTACTACTACAGTTACAAGAACTCGTACAGAAATGCAAGAGCAAGATGTAGAAGAAACAATCACAAAGACTGTTCCTGACTTATCTACTGCTGAAGGTATTGACGTATTTGAGTTTGGATATACTCATTTAAAGACAAAACTAGAAGGTCTGTTTGGTGCAGCCAACGTGGTTGATTGTTAATAACTCATTGATATATAATTAATTATGCTACCTACAAAATCCAATACTGCTGATAAGGGTTGTTCTCCGGTATCTTCCAACTGTGTAATTTGGCAAGGACCGGATCTGTCTTGCATTAATCTCTGCAACGGTGATGCTATTTCTGATGTAGTATATAAGCTTGCAACCAAGCTTTGCACATTACAGACTTCTTTAGACTTATCCACTTTAGACTTATCTTGTCTAGTTTCATTTTGTGCGGCAACTAACCCCGCCCCTACTAATAAAACCCTGTCAGCAGTTTTGGATTTTATCATAGATAAAGTATGTTGTTTAAATACAACTGTTCAAGGCTTATCTGTAACAGCAGCTGGATTTACAGAACCTAACTTAACAATGCCTACTTGTTTGCAGTATGCTGATCCAGCAACTGGTCAAACTATTACACAATTAGTTCATAATCAGTTTACATTAAGACTTGGTAATCAATTTTGTACTTTAAAAGCTACAGTGGAAAGTCAAGCGGCTACCCTAGCTACATACAATACAAGGATTACAACTTTAGAGAATAGACCAGGATTAACACTACCTACAGTGACACCTAATTGTATTCTTCCATCAACACCTACTGCTATGAATATAGTGTTAGACGAGTTGGAAGCACAATATTGTAATCTTAGAAGTGTACTTGGAAGTAATGCAGGATTAACTGCAGCCGTTGGACAACAATGTCAAAACTTAGCAGCACAAAATGCTCTTAGTCAAGCTGGTTTTGTTGGAGGTTTATCAGGATGGGTTCCTGCTACAGGAGATGCATTATCTGGTACACTTGCTGGGGCTGTTAAAAATTTATGGGTAGTTCTTTGTGATATGAGAGCTGCTATTTTTGATCTTAAAACTACAGCTGGTGCAACTGACTGTTCTTCATTTATTCTTGGATTTAGTGCAGCTGCTAACGAAGCTCGTACAGTGGTTACATTATTCTTTTCTGGAACTACTATAGTACCTGCTGGATTTGCTAACTGTACAGCTCAAGGATCTAAAGTGACAATTAAAGATACATCTGGTAAAACATTTACTGGATATGTAGATTTAGTTGCAGCACAAACTGATACTGATGGAGTTCCATTTACTATTAGTGGTGCAGCATTGAGTGTAAACTCAAGCTACACTGTAACAGTAGAAGGTTGTGTAAGTAAAAGTGGTAGCACTTGTTCTAAAGTGGCTACATCTGATGTACCAGTGCCTTGTCCTATTATTACATCTGTAACTGCAATATTATCATAGTATGAACGTAACGCTAACCTGGACACCCGGTGTAGGATCTACATCTCAGACTGTGCAATATAAACTTGCATCAGCCTCTACATATACTACATTTAGTACTTTAACGGGAACAGCTACTACAGAAACTGTTACAGGACTTAGTAATAATGTAATCTATGATTTTATAATTAATACTGCTTGCAATGGTGGAACAAGTACATCAAGTCCTGTTGTAAAAAAGATTAATATTATTTGTCCCACGTGTACTATAACTGCAACATCAACAACTCTTGCATATAGCTTCCCAGAAATTGGTGGTTCAGTTGGAACTTATTCAGTAAAGTTATTTAACTCAGCTGGTACATCAGAACTATCTTCTCAAACTCCTATAGGAACTACAACTCTTACAGGAACATTTACTGACCTTACTGCTAGTACAGGTTATAAAATTAGAGTGGTTCCCACTGCGGGAACAATTACTAAAACTGATTGTGCATTTACTACTGGTACAACTTCTGCTCCTCCTGTGTGTAACGCACCTACTGGAGTAACCGCTGATTTAGTAGCTGAAACCTAATATAAACATTTAATAATATAAGATTATGTCATGTGGTTGTAACGATAGTCCCCTACCTTTAGGTAACTGCAACGATGGTTGTGCAGATTGCCCACCATCTAATGCAACAAATCTACCTCCTTGTGTAGGAGGTGAAGCTTGTGATGAAGTATCATTTTCAGATTGTGTTAAGTTTGTTGGTCCAAATCTTCCAGCATTAAAGATTACTAATGGTGATCGTTTAATTACTGTATTAACAAAACTACATAGAGTGCTAAACGGACTTATAAGTCCTACTATTCCTTTAGCTAGTCACGTAGCAACAGCTACTGTTACAAATCCTGTTACTACTACTCCTTTTGTTGTGAGTTATTTAGGGCTTGGTCCTGTATACACTTCTACAGCAGGGGCTACAAGTAGTGGTGCTACAATTACAGTAGGTTCAACTACTGGTTTAGTAGCAGGTATGTTATTAGAAGTTACATCTGGTGTTGGTGCATTTGCAGCTAACAGCACTGTACTTTCTGTACCTACAACAACTACATTTGTAGCATCAGCCGTACCTACTACAGCTTTATCTGGAGGTGCATCTGTAATCACTGCTACAGGATTAGAACATAAAATATTTAATATATCAGTAGTTCAAGGAACTCCAAAAGCATTTAAAGCTTTTGTAGGGTCTCCAATTACAGTAAGTGGTACAGGTACAATTGTATAATAATAAATGATAATATGGCAGTAGCACCTTGTAATTCATTAAAAACTTTAACTATTGAGTATAGTACATCAAGTATAATGCCTAGTGGTGGTTATACTATTCAATGGAAAGCTGTTGGAGATGATGAGTGGCATACAGAACCTAATAAAAGAGCTAACCCTATTGTAATATCTGGTGTTCCATCATGCTATCCTTTAGAGGTGAGATTAATGGTTGACTGTGGTTCTGGATTAGAAATAATTGAAACATTTGGCGTAGCTGGATCTGGATCTAGTTCATGTTATGAGTTTGGTCTTCTTGACACAGCACAGTATACATATACACCATGCGGTACTTCAACTTCTGTAACTATATATAATACCAGCACTATAGGTATACAAGAAGTAAATCCAACCATATGTGCGGTAGATGGATCAGTGAGTGGTGGTGGATATACTCGTTTGGATCAATGTTTAGGAAACCAAAGATAACTAAATGGCTAATCAACTAACTATAAATTTTACTGCAGCTAGTCCGGCACCATCGGCTGGATATCTGGTTAGATATTGGGAAACATCTACACCTGGAACTGTATTAACAACAACTGTTACAGCTAGTCCTGCTGTTATTACTGGCTTAACTGGTTATAACTATACAGGTACTATTGAATCTGTATGTAGTTTTGGTAACTCTACAAGAGTAAACTTTACAGATGCCGTTTGTAATGTAACATTTAATGTTTCTTCTACTTCTCCAACTAACCAAGCTGGTACTAATGGTACAGCTACAATTAGTAATATTACAGGAGGATCTGGAACATACACATATAGTTGGAATACATCTCCTGTACAGACAACAATTACAGCCACTGGATTAACAGCTGGTCAAACATATGTAGCTACAGTTACTGATACTATTACTAGTTGTGTAACTACAAGAAATATTGTTGTTGGTCAAACAAACTTTACGTTTGATGCTGATTATATGGTAATTACTTATCAGTTTACTGATGGAGTAGATTTAGATACACGTACAAGAATTGTATCTATTGATGGTACAACATATGGTGATCAAAATGGTCAAGGTAAATATATTGGATATGGGCAGTATAGTACAACTCCAAGTACTGCAACATATGCACCACCAACTAGTGTAGCTAATATGTGTGATAATTCTGAAGATCCATTAGCTATTTGGGGAGGTGATAATAGAGGTCAAGGATTTGAAACTGTAATGATTGACTTTACACAACTTGGTGCAGGACAAAACCAAGTGGTAATAGATTGTCGTGCTTTATGGTGGGTAACAGTTGGAGTTATTCCTGTTAACATAGGCTTTACACTTTATAAAGGAGGTTGTATGATTAAACAAGGTCAATTTGGTTCTCCAGCATATAGTTTTACTAATATTGGATCTACAGCAACTTTAACACAAGCCTCTGCTAGTAAAGTGATTACAGCATATAATAATGGTAGTATAGCTACAGGATCTTCAGATTTAGAAAGTCCTAACATTAGTTCAACTATATCTAGAGCACAACGTTTAGCTGTTATTACATATAATAGAAGTACAAACGTAGGTAATATAAATATTAATGATACAACAACCCCAGTAGTATAATGAAAGACTTAACAGATATTGTAGATAATAATATAGGTGCAGATCGTATACTTCATGCTGCTTATGAACTTAATAGTGTTTATTATATTATTTATAAAGAACATGATGGTACTAGATGTGTAGTGATTAAAGATCATAATACTCTTAGTCCATTTTTTAACAATCTTATTGAAGCAGATACTTGGATAAATACTAATTCATAATGGCAACTTTAAGTATAGCTTTTCCTTTAGCAACCCCAACACCTCAAGCAGGGTATAGGGTGATCTATTGGCCTACTGATAGTCCATCTAGTTCTAACGTGATTACACCTAATCCAACTACATCTCCTGTAGTGATAAGTAATCTTAATGCCACTTCATATAGTGGTACTGTAGAAGCATCTTGTGGTGGAGGTAATTACTCAGCTCCTGTTTCTTTTACAGCTGCAGCAGTTGCTAGTGGTGCTGCCACTTTAGCAACAGGTACTACTTGTAGTTCTGGTGTTGGTAATTATAACTTAACTGGAACTGTAGGTCACATTGTAAGAGTTAGATTAAGTATTTCAGGATTAGTTAATCCTACTAGTACAGCATGGGTAAATGCTGTAATGGGATCATCAAATCCTACCTTTACTGCTTATGGTACTACAGGATGTTTTGAGCCAGGTTTTAACTCAGGTGTTAGTTTAGAACTTTTTAAAAATATCACAATTCCAACTGGTGGAGTGGTAAATATAAATACATCAATCTTTGCAAATAATTCAACATCTAGTATGATATCAGCATCATTAACTATTATGACAGTTAATGGTGGTAATAACACTTCAACAGGAAACACTCAGATTACTAGTGTTTGTGTTGGCAACTCTTCTACGGGAGGTTTTTGTCCAGGAGTATCATACACTATGGGTGATTAAGATATAAAAAAGTCAGTGGTTTTGTTGGTTTCCACCTGGCAAACAAAGCCCCTGCTATTTCTATAGTGGGGGCTAATTTGTAAAATAACAAAAATTTGTGTATAAAAAAGTATTTATATAGTTAAGTTACCCTAACTTTATACACCATATACCAAACATAAACAAATATGACGTTAATCAATCAGGTGTATGGGTCTCTCAGATGGAAAAAAACTGACGAGGTCTGTGCTTTAAGACTGGGTATTTCGTTACAAAAATACCAAGAAGTTAAAAAACAAATTTTACAAACTAAAGATCTTTTACAAGGAGGTATTGATACCAGTCTTGTAGAGTTAGTAGGTAGACGGATGCTTGAACTGATAGATGATGATACAATCAAAAATCAGTACATTTCAGACCTTGAAAACCAGTTGGTGGATAGTATCAACCAAAACAAAGAAAAGGTCGTAGAATGGAAGGAAAACCTTGATGAAGGTACAGCAGAGATTAAGGGCATAGCTTTCTCTGAACCAAAGAGCCCAGAAGAAATTATTAGAATACTAAAGATTGACACTGAAAAGTGGAAACTTAGTTCCTATTGGAACAAACAACACAAAGACTATTGGCTCATCTCAGCCATGGTTTCTCATAAAACCTTGGAACCCAAGGACTTACTAGAACAAACCTTACTAAATTTTAATCCGTCATATCAACCCGTTGCAGAGGTTTTTGTAAATGACATGTTTCCTGAGTCAACAGTGGGGGTTTTGAGCATTCAAGATCTTCACTTTGGCAAAGAAGATAATGACACTATAGTAGAAGACTTTAAAAAGGCTATACAGAACCTTGTGTTAAGAGCCTATTACTCTCATCATGTAGATAAAATAGTATACGTAATAGGTGGTGACCTATTAAACATGGATACTTTTTCAGGACTCACCACTAAAGGAACACCGGTAGATTCAGATCAGAGAGCTCAAGTTGCATACAATCATGCTTTTGATGCTATGTACTGGTCTATAAATTACATTAAGCAATTCTGTAATGAGCTAGACGTAGTGTACCTTCCAGGTAATCATGATAGACTTTCATCTTACCATTTAGTACATGCTCTCTCTAAATGCTTTAATACAGAAGGTATTAGGTTTGATGCTGAGTATTCTGAAAGAAAGGTGGTTATATTCGGCCAAAACTTCTTAGCGTTTGAACATGGAGATGTTACAAAGAAGATGACAGCTCTAGTTTATGCTACAGAGTTTCCAGTAGAATGGGGACAAACAACTTTCCGTACTTGCTACACTGGACACTTCCATACTAAGAAAGTTACTGAGTTTGTTACTGATAATGAGGTACATGGCTTTTCTATAAAGCATTTACCAAGTCTTTCTAAGACAGATTACTGGCATTATCACAATAAGTTCACAGGAGCTAAGCGTCAAGCAGTTATGGAAATACATAGTATTACTAGAGGAAAACAGTCAGAATTTACTTACAACGCTTAAACCGTAAAAGTTTAAGTAGGAAACCTCGTAGATTTTTCGTAAATTATTAATGTAGAACATTGTGGTAAAAGAATGTAAACAACCAGATCTAAACGCTCCAAGATATAGACCTAAGAAGTTAAACCTTACTAATATAGATTTTTATAAAAAGTTTATTGTTAGTAATCCCAAGTATGCTTCTATGACTATGCAAACCTTTAAGAACATAATAAATGCTTTTAATGGTGAGATTTGGAAAAACGTTATAGATGAAAGAGATGGTGTAGAATTACCTGAGCAACTAGGTTATCTTTTTATAGGGACATGTCCTCGTAAGAAAAGTAATGTAGACTTTAACAAAAGTAAGAAATATGGTACTGTTATCCAACATCAAAATTGGGAATCAGATCAATATGCAGCTAAGATATTTTACACAAACTTTGAAACTAAGTATAGATTTAAACATCATGAGATGTGGAGCTTTACTGGAATCAGAGATTTTAAAAGAACGGTTGGACAAACATATCCTCAAGAGTGGAAGAAGTATGTGATGGTTGATAATCTTGTTAGGGTGAGTAGGTTATTTAGAAAAGAAAAATATAAAGATTTTAAAAAACAAGAAACTCAGCAGATTATAGAAGATGGTTATGATGAGTTTAATTTAGATTAAAGCTATGGCTAAAACTACAATAGGAGATATAATCTCTAGAATGCGTACACAGATAAAAGCTGTCAGACAGGATGCTTTCCTTACTGATAGAGCTATCTATGCATTTATACTAAAGCATGCTAAATGGTTGATGAAACGTGAAGACGGTAAGAGTCAATTGCTTTCTTACTCTGGTGTAGTGCAAAGCATGGATTTTGTAGAGCTTATTGAAATAGATAAAGTGGAAGCATGTTGTACTGGTTTATCTTCTGACTGTACTATTAAACGTACTAAAGAAAAGATGCCACTTTTTATGCAGGGCTTTAATGGTCCTCTTATCAGATCTACCACTTCTATAGATGGATCAGAAGAACTTAATTCTACAAACCCTAGTTCATATTTAGCTATTTCTAAATCTAAAAACTTTAGATTTAATAAGTCTAAATACTATTGGTACTTAAATGATTACTTATACTTTCCTAATTTAGATTGGGACGCTGTACGTATAGAAGGAATATTTGAAGAAGATATTTCTATTTTTACTTGTGCTGCAGACAGCTGTATACAAAAGACTGATCAAACATTTAATGTACCTGACTATTTGTTTGGTGAGATAGAAAGTAACGTATTTAAAGATCTGATAGGAATGATGCAGATTCCATCAGATTCTTCTCAAGATAAACAGAATGTACTTCGATGAAAACTGAAATGCAATATAGAACCTTTGACCAACTTCTTGATGAGGTGGTTACGGACTTTGTCATATACAACAATGAAGGTATGATTGAGCCCGGTCAGCTTATTAAAGTGGCTCAAAGAGTTAACTATGATTTGGGTCTTAAGATTCATGGTACAAAAGAAAAGGTATTAGATATTGAGAAGAGGAAGACTAAGCTTCCAGGTGACTTTTATGTATTAAACTATGCATACTTGTGTGGGCATTATTCTATCACTACTCCAACAATGTCTGGTCGTGAAACAGAAAATGTTATCTTATCAGCTACTCTTTGTAAGAAGTGTGGTCAACCTGATCCCACTTGTAGCTGTGAAGCTACCTACGCTGTAGAGTGTAAAACAGGAGAGAAGGTTTATGTACAAGTTGTAGAGAAGCGTAAGCATGAAACTAAGACTTATGATACATTTGAAAAGTTAAGCATTGCCACTTCTACAGGAAAGACTGATGCTCTTGATGATAGAGCAAAGAGTGGTTATATTAAGAACGGATTTATCTATACTAATATAGAAGAAGGTTCTGTATTTATTTCTTACCAAGGATCTCTTGAAGATGATGAAGGTAACTTACTTGTCTTAGATCATCCTGTAATTAATGAATACTATGAGTACGCTATGAAACAACGTATTCTAGAAAACTTATATATTAACGGAGAAGATGTTTCACAAAAGATGCAGCTTATAGAGCAGCGTTTAAAAGCAGCTCGTAACAACGCATTAAGTATTGTTAACACTCCTGACTTTGCAGAGATGTATAAAGTGTGGCAGATGAACCGTAAAGCTCAATATAGTAGATATTACGATATGTTTAAAAGCACAGACGGAGTCTAATGTATGAGTATAACTACAACCATAAAATTACCCACTTATAGTTGCAAGATTATTATAAGCATAGTCGATAGTGTTACTATTGAAGCAGACAGAATATATAAAAGACATAAAGTAAAAGAAACATTTGGTGATGAGGCAGAAGGTGCTTTAGTTATGCCTGATACAGATGTTTACTATTTACTAATAGGAGTAAAGTATCTAACCCATAATACAATAGCTCATGAGATATTTCATGCTGCTGTTAGAGTGACAGAAGATAGAGGAGTGGTAGATGAAGAAGCACAAGCTTGGTTGGCAGGACACTTAACCGCTGTGACATATAAATTTATAGAAAAGAAGAAGCTTGAAATAAAACATGGCTGAAAATACACAAAACCCTACGTCTACTACCAACCTTTTTAATAAGGGTATGGTTAAGGATTACAATGACACCTTCGTTGGAGAGGGATTGTGGACACATGCCCGTAATGCTGTAAACAATTCACACGATGGTCAGATTGGTGTTATAGGTAATGAGCCATCTAACTTACATTGTGTTACTCTTCCTTATGATCTTATTGGTTGTATTCATATCAATGATGATATCTGGGCTATCTTTACAACAGATGATACTAATTCTGAAATAGGACTTTTTGATGAGAGTCAGTGTACTTATGAAAAGAAGGTCAACTCTGCATGTTTAAACTTTAAACGTAGTAACTTAATTACAGGCGTTAGTCGTAGACGTTATGATTGTGACCGTCCAGTATATTTTTCTGATGGATTGAATCCAGATAGATATATGGATTTAGATAATCCTCCATTTAAGTATACAGAATCTGTAAGCAATGGTTGTGTTACAAAAACATACACTACAGAATTAGATTGTGAAGAGATACGTTTAGCATCTATTATTACACACCCGTGCATTATTCTAGAAAAAGGTAAAGCTAGTGGTACACTTCCTAATGGTTCATATCAAGTAGCTATAGCGTACACTGTAAATAAGGTGAAGGTTAGTGACTATCTAGGACTATCAGAAGTACAATCATTGTTTGCTCACCAGAATGTTAGTTCTTCTTTAGAAGTAAAGGTTACAACTATTGATAAAGACTTTGAAGAGTTTGAACTTGTTGTTCTTGCTCAGATTAATGGTCAGACAATTGCACGTAGATTTGGTTACTATTCAACTAATCAAGGAACAATCTATTTAGATGCTCTAAGTAATGATTTTGAGACAGTTCCTATTTCTCAAATTGTTGTTAGAACAGAACCTATAGAAAAATCTGATGCTATCTATACAGTGAATAACTATTTACTACGTATAGGTACATACAGTAAGACTAAATTTAATTATCAACCTCAAGCTAATAACATTCAAGCTAGATGGGTTGCTACAGAATATCCCGCTAACTATTATGTAAAAGGTGGTAACAACACTGGATACATGAGAGACGAACAGTATGCTTTCTTTATAAGATGGATTTACAACACTGGAGAACGTTCTGAGTCATATCATATTCCTGGAAGAGTGGCTACATCAACTGACACTGCTTTAGGTAGTGGGTCAGATGCTTTTGAAGCTCAAGAAGGTACATCAATTGAAAGATGGCAGATGAGTAACACTGCTAGTGTAGAATCAAATACTACTTCTATTTTACCAGATGGCGGAAAGGTAATTGCAAAAGGTAAGATGGGCTATTGGGAATCTACTGAACTATATCCTTCTAACAGAGTGGATATATGGGGTACTCTTTGTGGTCAACCAATTAGACATCATAAGTTTCCAGATATTACAATTACTGGAGGTGAAGTAGTTAATCACTTTAATAATGATGGTAATAACATTGTCATTCTAGGAGTAGAGTTTAATAACATCACTAAGCCATTAGATATTGACGGGAACGTAATTACATCAATTGTTGGTTACGAAGTTTTACGTGGTTCAAGAGAAGGACATAAGACTATTATTAGTAAGGGTATGATTAACAATATGAGAGAATACTCCATACCTAATCAACCTAGTGTCACTGCATTATATCAGAACTATCCTTTTAATGACTTAAGAGAAGATGTTTATCTTACTTCTCAAGAGCAAACAGGTACTAATGGAAGTCCAGATGCTAAGTCATCTAAACTTTCTTTATACAAGAAAGACATGTTATCTTTCCATGGTCCTGATGTAACATTCAGTACTCCTTTTTTAAATACTACAGAAGTAAAGATCTATCAAGAAATTTATGGAACATCTAGTGGTAGATTTGAAACACCTTATAAACATCCTAAGTTTAAAATACCAACAGACTTTGCTGATATATTTACAAAAGTTATAGCATCTATTGCAACTATTGCAAAAATAGTTGGTGCATTAGCAGGTGCTGATGCTACAGTAGATCTTCAAGGAACTGATGATATACCGTTTACACAAAGTTTACTTTCTAAACATAGACCAGAAATGTTTGCTGGTTCTATTGTTGGTTTAGCAACTGGTTTCTTTAACAACTTTGGTGTTCCAGGTCTTGGAGCAGTTGGTGCATCAAAAAGACAAATAGCTAACACTGCCATCACTGTAGCCAACACTGTTGTATTAGGAGCTATGGCTGTTATTCAGATTAATATTACATCCGAGCAGTTGATGAAATTAGTTTTAGCTATTATTCCATACAGACAATATGCTGCTCAGTATGTGTCACATGGTTTTTATAATAAGTCCAGAGCTAATCTAGAAGGTAATAGAAGAAGAAAGATTATAGAATCTAGTTATGTAAACTCTGATGTTCAATCATTTACAGAAAGCGGTAAGAGTTATATTATTAATAACTCTAATCGTGGTAAGTTTGTATTGATAAAAACTGGTCAAGAGATTAGTAATCCAACATCTATAGATAACAGTAGATTCTTAATTAGTGAGAAAAATGCAGAACTATATTCTACTTATACTAGTACAGTGTCTGGTCATTATGGTGCTCTTAAGATTCCTTTACCATCTCAGTATGGTCAATTAGATAACCTTAAGCAGTTACCTATTTCTACATGTATAGAAGACATAACCTCATCTACATTAACAAAGTTTACATCTAGTGTATACTTTGGTGGAGATGTTTATATTAATAGATTCACTGAAAAGAATAACATGTTGTTTTTTAACACATGGTTAATGGGTGAACCTAATGGATCTGAGCAAGATTATACACTATACTTTAGCATGCCTTATCCAAGATTTTGGGTAAACAATGCTAATTTATCTGGTGGCTTGTTTAAACTTGCTAATGACTTTAGAGTGTTAGATCATAGAAAGTCTAGTGCTTTCCATGTAAACAGAGGATACTTTTATTTGTTTAACTCAGGAGTACGTGACTTCTTTGTAGAATCAGAAGTAAACGTAGCATATAGAGACTGGGAAGATCGTCCTGACAAACGTCACTATGATCCATATGGTATAACAGACTTAAGTACATTACTTAGATCTGATATAATAAAAGAACCTAACTATTATAAATACGATTACTCACTAAGTATATCTAAACTATTTAACTCTCAAATTACATGGGGTAATTTATTAGATCGTGACTTTGATCCAATTAAAGCTAAGACATGTTATACATACTATCCAAATAGAGTTGTATATTCTTTGCCGCAACAAGATGAGAGTAAAAAAGATAGTTGGAGAGTTTATCTTGCTAATAACTATAAGACGTTTGGTAGTCGTGTAACATCAATAAAGTCTGTAAACAAAACAGGTGCTTTATTTATGATGGCTTACCAGAGTCCTATGCAGTTTATGGGTGTTGAAGAACTTAAGCTTGACGGTACCGGGGCTAAGATTACTATTGGTGATGGAGCTTTATTTAGTGGCCCACAACAATTGCAAGCTATAGTAAACTCAGATGAGTCATATGAATATGGATCATGCCAAAATAGATTTGCAAACTTAGGATGTACTCACGGTGTATTTTGGGTTAGTCAGAATCAAGGAAAGATATTTCAGTATTCAGGACAGCTTAAAGAAATATCAAGAGAGGGAATGAAGTGGTGGTTTGCTAAATACTTACCATCTGAACTTCTAACTAAGTTTCCTAGCTATCCTTTGTATGACAATCCTGTAAAAGGAGTTGGTGTACAAATGATATATGATAACACTAATGAGATTATATACATAACTAAGAAAGATTATAAGCCTTTATTTAATGATTTGGCTTATGATGCTGACGGTAGATTTTACAGAAATGTAGGTGGTATTAAAACATATTTTGAGCTTAGTAACACCTTAGCGTTTGAGGATGCTTCATGGACAATGAGCTATGATCCTAAAAGTCAGACTTGGTTATCATTCCATGATTGGAAACCTACGTTTGTATTACCGGGTAGATCTCACTTCATGAGTGTAAACATAAACTCTATATGGAAGCATAATGTACGTTGTGACTCTTATGCAAACTTCTATGGAAAAGATTATCCATTTGAAATAGAGTTTATCTCAGCTACAGGTCAACAGGTTAACTCTGTAAGAAACATGGAGTATTTACTAGAAGCTTACAAGACACATAACAATTGTGCAGATAAGTTTCATGTATTAGATGAAAACTTTGACCAAGCTATTATATATAACTCAGAACAGATATCTGGTTTATTAGAATTAACTATTAATCCTAAGAACAATCCGGTATCAGCTTTATCGTTTCCTCAAGTGCAGCCTAACTCTATTAGGATATTATATTCTAAAGAAGAGAATAAGTATAGGTTTAATCAGTTCTGGGATATAACAAAAGACCGTGGTGAATTTGGTGGTAACATTAATCAACCAATGTTTATTACTAAGTCTAACGGTTATCAATATGAGATTAATCCTCAGTATGTAAATTATAATAAAGCAACCTTGCAACGTAAGAAGTTTAGACATCATGTAAACAAGGTGTTGTTAAGAAAGTTAAAGAGCGGGGATTTAAAAATATTATTTAAGATATCTAATCAAAAGCTAACACAGTCACATAGATAATATGAATAAGTTATTACAATATTTGATTAGTGAAACTAATGTAGAACATAGAGTTTTACCTGGATTGCAGAAGATGCAAACAGTTAAACCTATTGTAGATCCTCGTGGTCAATGGGCTCATCCTGGAAAGATCACTCGTATACCTAGTGATAATATAACTATGCAAGGTGTTCCTTATCCTGTGTATGGTGTAGGATCTAATGGTCAACAACAGATGATGTATCCAGAACAAGAATATGATTTTGGTGGTGCGTCATATGTAGATGAATACCCTATGATGCAGTTTGGTGGAGGAACATTACTTGGCCCTCTTCCAATGATGTCAAAAATTGTACCTAAAGTTGTTAGCATGTTTTCTGGTGATCCTTTAAAGAAGTTTATTAATTGGGTTAATGAGCCTAGTGAAACAACTGGATCAACTAGTAGACCATCCCCTTTACCAGTTGAGGCACCAGTGCGTACTTATGGTTATTCTGATACTCATTCTGAATATCGTGATAGAGCAAATGATGTATATAGTGAGTTAAAAAATAATGATTCAAAAGAATATAATAGTCCTAAGCAGATAAGTTTATCTTCAGGTCGTTTTAGAGGAGCTAAGGTTGATCCAGAAATGATTAATGATATTGTAAAAGCAGCTAAGGCTAATAATGTAGACCCTTGGGTTATGTTATCTCTTGTAGGTAGAGAGTCTACTTTTGGTTCTGGTGCAGCACAAAATACACGTAGAGCTGGTAATAAACAAGATTTAGTTTCAGGATGGAATGTAGCAGAAGAATATATGCCTTATGAGTTTAACAGATTTTTAGCTGATAGGCAAGTACCAGGTGTTAAAGTACATAAAGATAATCATGGTTGGCAGTATACAATAGAAGATAAAAAAGTTGTAGATGATTATTTAAAAAAGAATCCACAACTTATAGATAGCTATTATAAGAAAATAGAAGATACACCTGATCTTGATGGACTAGATAGTTTTGCTCTTGCTGCACAAAGAATTAAGAAGAAAGGTATTCAGAACTATAACCCTGGTGATCCTAAGTATTCTTCTATGGTAAACTCAGACATGGGTCTTTTAAAGCAAGATGCTGAACTAAAAGCATACATGAAGAGTAAAGGATATAGAGAAGGTGGCCAACTTGGTAGTGGGCTTCTTAGTAAGTCTGTTAGTTGTTCTAATTGTGGATGGTCTTGGAAAGCAGTAGATGGTGGGATTGCTCCAATGACATGTCATAAGTGTGGTGGTGTAGTTAAGATGCAAAATGGTGGTCAACCTAATTATAATTCTATACTTGATCAAAATGCTGCAGATGCTGAGAAGTATCCTTCAGCTTATCATAAAGATTTTGTAACAGGTTATCCTGTACAAAATTCAGCAGGTAGTATACCTAGACCAGGCGGTTTTGATTGTCCTCCAGGTTATACCAAGTATAAAAATCCTGATGGTACGTTTTTTTGTAATATGACTAATCCAGCTCCTGGAAGTAGTATTACAGATGTTAGTCATATGACAAAAATGGCAGATGATATGCAGTTTAGTAGACCTATGCAAGGTGGTGGTCAAACAGGTGCAAATTTACAAGAGGATGTAGAAAAGTTTTTAAATTATCCAATGTCAAAAGCTGAAAGTACTGCAGATAAATATACTAAACCTGGTGAAGATCAACCTGATAACTTAAGACATTCTTTAGCTGGTATGTATACAAGACAAGCTATTCAAAGAAAAACAGGTAACATACCTGTACTATCTAGTATGCTTGGGTTTCTTGGAACTACTGCAGCTGGGCTTGGACATGAGTTAATAGAACCTAATAGAGGTACAGCTAAACGACCTTATACATGGGGTCAAACTATTAGAGAAGGTGCAGAAGATCAATTTAATAATATGGTTGGATCTTTAATAGGATCACTACCTTTTATGTCTGAAAAAAAGAAAATTGAGACTTTAAAATATTTATCAGATAACAACATGCTTCCTGATGGTTATGGTAGAAATGTTGACAATATGTATTTTAAAAAGCAATGTGGTGGTATTATACCAAGAGCTCAAGATGGTCGAACTATGCGTGCCGCTAATGGTGAGTTTTCTTGTGCAGCTAATCCAAGAAGTGACTTAAGAGCTTCAGCAGCATCTGTTAGTGGAGGATCAAGTGATCCTTTACGTGATGCTAAAAATGATTATTGGGGTAGAATAAAAGAAGACTGGCAAGCTCAAGGAGTAAACAAAGAGTCTTTTAATAATATGTATGAAGATTCTTTAAGAGCAGGTCCTGCATTTGAAAATCCTCTTAGCTCTCAATCTTTTGATCCTGTTACAGGTAAGGCTCGTCCAGGTACAGCTGGCAGATTGAGATATTATAAAGAAGCAGGCTTTCCTTTAGGAACTAGACCTACTCTTGAGCAGATTAAAAATACTGCTTTACAACAACCTAATGGAATGAAAGGTTATAATAAACTAGTTAAAGAAGATTATCCTTGGGGAGTTTCTCCATATATTCCAACAAAAGAACAAGGTGGACAGTATGGTGGATTAGATAGATGGTTTGCAGAGAAATGGGTAGATGTAAAGACAGGTAAAGATTGTGGTAGATAAGAAGGAGAAAGTAGAGCAGGCTATCCAGCATGCCGCCCATCTAAAAGAGTAAACTCTCAGACACCAAAGACTTCTTCAGAGATGAGTTCTGCAGAGAAGGCTAAGTTTAAAAGTAGTAAGACAAGTAGTCAACGTATAGATTATAATCATAAAAGAAATAAATAAAAGTTATGGCAAATAAACCTAACAACCCGGCATTGTGGTCTAGAGCTAAGTCTCTAGCTAAGCAAAAATTTGATGTATATCCAAGTGCTTATGCTAATGGCTGGGCTGCTAAGTGGTATAAAGGTAAAGGTGGCAGCTGGCGTAAAGCTGAGTATGGCATGGAAGTGATGGGAGATGGTGGCACTAACAATGCTGGCTTTAGAGCATTACCTCCTGAAGTTCAACAAAAGATCATGGAAAACATGGCAGAAGGTGGAGAGAAGATGCCACCAGAAATTGCTCGTGCACGTTTTGCTGCAGCTGGTAACTTAGATCAGATGGGTAGTTATGGCTATGGCTATGGCGGTTACATTCCTGAAATGATGTACGGAGGCAGAGAGTATATGCAACAGGGTGGAGAACAAGATCAGATTATGCAGCTTATACAGATGTATGCTCAGATGAACCAAATTGATCCTGAACAGTTAATGCAACAACTTCAGCAGATGCCTCCTGAAGAACAACAACAAGCTATCCAACAGATGGCTCAAACATTAGAACAAGGTGCTGGTCAACAACAACCTGATATGCAACAAGCTGCTATGAGATATGGTGGTTATATGACAGGTATGTTTGCTGAAGGTGGTGAACCTAATGGTGGTATGGCACTAGGTCAGATCTCAGCTGTTGCAGATAAGATGAATAAACTACGTCAGTTTGTTTCTCCTGAACAAAACTTAGATCCATGGATTGCTTCTAAGCTTGCTGTTATTGATGACTCCACTGCAAGTATTTCTGATTATATGATGTATAATCCAGAAGCTCAAGGTGGCGGTGAAGAGATGGAAATGTATGAGCAAGAAGAGATGATGGAACAAATGGCTAACGGTGGATACACTGTAACTAGAAGTAGTGATCGTAAGGGTAAAACACATAAAGTGACAGGTCCTGATGGAACTGTTAAATACTTTGGTGATTCTAACTTAGGTCAGCATCCTAAAGATCCTGAAAGAAAGAAAGCATTCTATGCTCGTCATAAAACTAATTTAGCTAACAATCCTTTCTTTAGAGCATTTGCTAGAAAGACTTGGAAAGAAGGTGGTTCTACATTTAGCGGTAATGCTTTCTATCAAGGTGGTGGAGAAAAGGAACCACAAATAGAAGACTATCCAGATTATGGTTCTTATAGAGCTGACCTTTATAGATTTAACGCAGGTCAAATGGGTGATCAAGCTTTACCTCAATCTCTTATGCCAGAACAAGGTATGCAAGAAGAAAGTAAAGTAATGTGGCATCCTGAGTGGAAAGAACAGGGTATAGATCCAGAAGCTGACTATGCAGCATCAATGGCTGCTTCAGTTGCTAATGGTGTGGTACCAGTGTCTTCTTCACCAGCTCCTGTAGTAGCTGCTCAACAAGCAGCAGCTTCAAAACCGGCTCGTACTATTGATTATAGTGGAGTTAGTGTTGTAGATCTTTTAAAATCTGCTGGTAAAGCATCTGATTATAACTCTCGTAAAGAACTTGCAGCAAAACTTGGTATTGATAATTACTATGGTAGTGCTAAGCAAAACTTAGAAATGATCAAGAAGGTTACAAGCAATGCTGCTGTATTAGATGATTATCAATCAGCTATGCCATCTAGATCTGGTTCTACAAGAAGATCTAGTGTAAATAGTAATGGTACTATTACTACAACTACAAAAAATGCAGATGGGTCTACTACTGTTAAACAAGAGTTAGATCCAATTGCAGAAAATATAAGAAAGCTTGAAGAAGCAAATCCGTCTGCTGCTTTTTTTGCTCAAGCTAAACAAGCTTACTTAGCTGCTAATCCTGGAATGACATCAGCAGATTATGATGAGATGCAGTCAAAATCAATTAGTAATAGACCAACTATATCAGCATCTAATAAATCTTTTTTTGAAACAAGTAGTGGTGAGTATGATGATAGCTACATGCTTAATAAGATAGCAAATGATCCACATAGTCCAGGTAATGTTCGTAAACAAAAACAAAAAGATTTTGCTATGAATATGGGTACAGCTCTTCTTGCAGCACTTATTCCTAGTATAGGTTATACTAGATATTATCCTATGCTTAGAGGTTTACCGGCTGCTTCTAAATTAGTAAAAGCTTTACCTCAAGGTGCAAAAGCTTTACCAAAACCAGTACCAACTAATTGGGTTACTAATAGTGGTAAGGCTTTTGGAATGGGTGGTGGTTATGCACCAGCTATGAGAAAAAAAGCTAACTTTGCTATGGGTGGACCAGTAGAAGGTGAAGTTATGGATGTATCTCCAGAAGAGTTAGAAATGCTTCGTCAACAAGGTTATCAATTTGAAATAATGTAATTATGAAAATACGTGTTATAAAAAAGGGCTTACCTAAAGCTCAAATTGGAATTGGTAATATTAGTGAAACATTAGCAAACATGTTTGGTACTTCCACTTCTCTTGTTAATCCAGAAGGTGTTAAAGACTATTTTGGTAGAATGGGAAGAACTGACTATAGAGCTGATACTCAAGCTGTTGCTGATTCTAAACTGCAACAACAGTATCCTACATTAGGTGCCACTCCTCAGCAACAAGCTACACAAAATACTTTTGCTACTCAGACTACTCTTGGTGCAGCACCTGTAAAAAAGAAGCCTTTGTTTAGTGATAAGACTATAAACACTGCTAATACAATTTCTGGTGTTTCAGATGCTTTATTAGCAACTGGTGCTGTTGTAGATTACTTTGGACAAGATAAAAAAATAAATGATGCTAAAAGTGCATTTAGAAGAAATCAGTTTGATGATGTAGCACTTAGCCCTATGTTTAGAGGGAACTATAATATTAACACTGGAAGATTTCGTGATGATGTAACACGTAAACCTAATGAAGGTATGTTTCAAATGGGTGGAGAAGAAAACTTTGCTAATACAAGTAATATGATAAAGATCAGAATAACTGGTAAACCAGAAAACTCAGGGTATGCATATGGCGGACAAAGTGGATATGGATTAGATCTACATCAAGATGGTGGATATAATGATATGCCACAATCTAAAACTGACTCTGTTCGTAATACTATTCCAGAAGTTCCTCGTAATCAAGCTAATATAGAAGCAGAAAAGGGAGAAACTGTATATGGTGATTTAGATAATGATGGAGGATTAGAGCATATGAAGATTGGCGGTAAGCGTCACTCTCAAGGAGGTACTCCTCTTAATGTACCAGAAGGAAGTTTTATCTTTTCAGATACTGCTAAGATGAAAATTAAAGATCCAAACGTATTAAAATACTTTGGTCTTCCTGCTAAAAAAGGTGGATACACTCCAGCAGAAATTGCTAAACGTTATGATATCAATAAGTATAAGGCTATAATTGAAGATGAGAATGCAGATGAGATGAGTAAAAATACTGCACAACTTATGGTTAAGAACTATGAGAAAAAGCTAGCTTATCTATCTATGGTTCAAGAGTCTATGAAAGGATATCCACAAGGAACACCTAAAGTAGCTGAAGAATACATGGGTGAGGAAGAACAATTAGATCAAGCTGAGTATGGTGGTAGTCTTCCTGAATATCAAACTAAAGGTCAAGTAAACAATCGTGTTGCTGTATGGGATGATGAAGAACAGAAAGCTCTACAAGAATATCTTAAGAAAAAGTATAATGTAGAAATACCTATTAATGCTAGAGATACTGATCCTAATAGTCAGAGATTTACTCTACCGTCAATGCAAAATAGTCGTGGTGGCAGACGGGTATTTGGTGATGAAGATTGGACATCTACAGAAAACATGGCTGACTTTGCAAAACGTCATAAGAAGTTTTTAGCAGAAAATCCTAATTGGGACCCTACTAAAGTTGGTGCTACTAAAAAGTTTCAATTATGGTATGATGCTCAAAGAAAAGCTAAAGGACTAAATCCTTACTTCGGAAAAGGACAGAAGTTTCAAGAATATGATGATAACTATGGTGAGTATACATTTAGTGCACCAGATATAGAACCTACTGAAGCACCTGTAGAAACTCCTGGAACTATTCCTGGGTTTAAGTGTACTGGTAGAGATCCACAATCAAATCTTCCTGTTATTGTTCCAGGTGATTATCCAGATGAAGCTGCTAGATCTGCTGCCGGTGCTGTTGCGACAAAAGAAGCTGCAGAATTACAATGCCCAGATACTGTTATTCCTGGTAAAGTAAAAACAAATCCAAACCCAGATAAACCAACTGGATATTTAACTCCAGATAAACTATCATTGTTAACAGCTGGATTAATTCCACCTAAAGCATATACTCCTTCTGTAGCAGAATTACCTTATAGACAAGGAGATCTTGTATTAGAAGATTGGTTATCTAAAGCACAACAAAGACAACAAACTTATAATACATCTGCTAGTACATTAGGTCAATTTCAGCCTGGTACAGCATTAGCGTCTAATCTTTCTTTCTTAGCTGGTCAAACTGGTGAAGGTGTTTCACAAGATATTGCTCAAGTAGATTCTCGTAATGTAGATAGAGCTAACCAATTTATGAATCAGGAGTTAGGACGTAAGACTGCAAATGATATGTATAATGCTAGTGCTAGAGATAGACGTTATGATGGTATGACAATTGCTAAACAGAATTTAGATAACTCTCGTAGAAAGTATTTAAGTGGTATTACTAAAGCTAGTAATAATATGTTTGCTAACCGTATGTATTTAGATATGCTTAATAAGGTTAATCCTATATACAATGTTGATTCTAGAACTGGTTTATCTTATTTTAAAGAAGGATATGATGATAGTAAATTTAGATCATCTGCTGGTTCTGGTAATATGGATTGGGCTAGTATATCTAAAGGTTATACTGAAGCTAAAAAAGATTTTCCAGATTTAACAGCTGAACAGTATATGAATAGAACTATTCCTAAAAATAGCTATTCATATGATGGAGACGGAAATCCAAATAGTTCAAGAAGTAATATGCCAAGTATGTATATGCAAGCACTAACAAGAATGTATGGCGGACAGATTGGACCTTGGACTAAGAAGAAAAAGAAATGATTATTTGTAAACCTGTGAAGTTTAGTTCTAAACTTTCAAGATTTTTGTGTATATTTATAATGTAGTATATGGCAACTTACCTACCCAACATAACTGATGTAATTCCAGAGCCCGCTCTGTTTACGCCCAATTTCTCTTTTTTAGACACAATGCTAAGAAGGAGACAGGGACTATATGAGCAAGGTTTTGCTCAAGTAAATAGTGCTTATAACTTTGTAAACAGAGGAGTAACTAATCCTTATAGTGTACAAGTAAGAGATACCTTTCTTAAACAAGCTAAAGATAATCTTAAAAATTTATCAGCATTAGATCTATCACAACAACAAAATGTAAAAGCTGCTTCTAGTGTCTTTGATCCTTTTGTAAAGAATAGAGCTGTTCTTGGTGATATGGCATTAACTGCTCATTGGGATCAACAAGAGAACATAGCTGAATCATTTAGACTAAAAGATGGTGGTAAAGAATATAGTGATGATAATGCAGCTGTTGTGCGTCAACAAAGACAAGCTTTTGCTAATGATGATATATCCACTGTAAATAGTTACTATGCTAATAGGGAATCATATACACCTTATTATGATCATAGTAAAGAAGTTAAAGAGATGATGAAGGACTTTAAACCTAGTACATATAAAATAGCCAATTTAGATGGACTTTATAAAATGACTAAGGATGATAAGTCTTGGAGAGAAGCTGAGATAGCTGAATACTTAGGTGGTGTGTTATCTGAAAAAGCTAAAAAACAATTAAGCATTGAAGCACAAGTTAGATTAGGTAATAACCCACAAGCTTTAGCAGCTGCTTATAAACAAGTAGCCGTAGAAAAACTTGAGATGAATAATTATAATATTGGTCTTATTGATAAACAACTTCTTACAACTAAAAATCCTGAAGAGGTAGCTAAACTAAAAACAAGAAGACAAAATATAGAAGATGGTACTAGAGAAATAGATGGTCATCTTGAAAACCTTGATAAAGGAGACTTATCTTATATTAAGAGCAATTCTAAAAGTCTTGCTAATGCTATTTATTTTAATAGTAAACTTTCCGGTTATGTAAAGGCTTATGCTCATGATGATATCACTATAGATATAGATGCAGATCAAGTGAAACTTGCTTTAATGAAAGAAGATAGAGCAGATAATAGACAACTAAGAGCATTTGCTAATGCTAGAGAGTTAAAGATGTTGGAAGTTGAAGGTATACCTGGAGACTTTCAAACTCGTGAGTTTGCAATGGATGATAAAGATAATACTATAGAAAAACATGTAAAGAACTTACAAACGGATGTAGATACTAAACAATTAGAAATAATAGATGTTACTAAAAATCTTCAAAAGCATGTACTTAATAAAATAAAAGAAAGAGATCCTAATACAAAGCTTACAGAAAAAGATATGAGTCAATCTTTTATACATAGTTGGATACAAACTGCTGGTCCAGGTGGTAAAAAATTAACTGCTGAAGATTATCCAAATGATCAAACTTTTACAACTTATAATAAATTACAAACATTATCAGTTCTACAAAATACATCTAGAAATCAGCTTGCTAAACTAGATGAAGCTGCTATGCAAGGTATGAGTCCTACAGAAAAAAGATCTCTTGAACAATATAACCAAACAGTAAATAATATTGGAACAGTAAAACTTGATGATGGTACAACAATAACTGCTAAAGATCTTGCTGCAGGTATTAAGAATGGTACTGTATCAGCAACAAGTTTAGGTCCAGCTGGAGTTATTAAAATTAACGGTAAGTCTCACTATATGGCAGCTATGACTACGCCATTAATGGGTGGTGGTATACCAATCCCTTTGTACAAAAATGTAGGATTACTTACTGCTTATAAACAAATTAAACAAGCTCAAGATAAGGCTGGTGATAGTTATGATAAAGCTTTAAAGAATAGAGAAACTCATATTGCAGATAACTTTGCTGATATTAGACTATCTAAAAAAGTTATTACATTTGGTGCTGGTAGTCCTAATGCTAAATCTTTAGAAGCATCTGCATCTTCTTTATTACCAAATGCTGGTTTAAAGTTTCAACATGCAGGTGTAGGAGCAACACCTAATAATCAAGGTAATGCTTATTTTTATATTACACCAGAAGCTGGTGATGATAGAACTTCAGATAATATAGTTGCTGAATTAACAGCTGGTGGTGCAAAAGTTAATGTAGTTAAAACAAAAAAAGGACCAACTATTTATGAAATAGAGGGTCTTAATAATAGAGTGGCAAATCAGTATAGACAATATAGTGCTTTAGAAACTGCTGTTATTAATGAATTACAAAGTTATGGTGGTGTCCGTGATTATCAAAGTGCTCCTTTTAATACGCCTTATGGTAATACTGCATTCGTTATTAAAAAGTCTAATAATCTTTATTATCTTCACGTAAACGGTTTGGGAGAAAGTTATCCAGATACATTTGATTCACCAATAGAAGCTATTACTGCTGCTAGATTACTTAGTGCAAATAAAGGAGCTGGAGCTAATATCTTTATGAATGAAGTTTCTGGTTCTAATACTCAAACTATGGATATGAGTGGTATGGATTATGACTACCGCTACTAATAACATTTTACTAAAACAAGATAATAGTCTGTACTTATGGCTGAAAATATAATTGACGAATCTATTGGTAGTACTGATCAAGTTTTTGATCAACAACCTCAAATGGATACTGAAACTGTTGAAGCACAACAGTTTCAACAACCTGGTAGTCAAACATTACCTTCAAACTATCTTTCTCAATCATCTTTATATACAGATGGTAAAGGTAAACCATTAGATGGTAATCCTAAAGCTCGTGCAGCTGCAGCTAATCACCTTATACAGAATAAACTTCCACAACCTACTAGTTTAGCAGAACTTGTAAGACGTAATAGATCTATTATTGATTCTAATCCGCTTATGCAAAGTGGAGCTCTTTCTGATGGAGTGTATAAAGAAAGCATAGTTAGACGTTATGATGATGAAGACTATGGTTTTATACCTGGTGCTGATGTTGATGACTTCTATGGTAAAAGAGAAGCTTGGTATGAAAAAACAATAGGTGCTGTTGCATTTAAACTTCCTACATATATTGCTACTAAAGCACTTCAAGGTGCAGGATTTATAGGTGGGCTAATTAGTCCATGGAATTATGGAACGGAAGAAGGTGTAATTTCTAAAGCTGCAGATAACTGGCTATATAAAGCAATGGAAAGCTTTGATGACTACACTAAGAATGAATGGATGCCTACGTTTCAAGAAGCTGCAGATAAAGAGAAAGGTTTCTGGAACAGATTTGCTACAGATGGAGATTTTTGGACTGAAGACGTTGTAGACGGTCTTGCATTTATGCTATCCGCTTGGATACCTGGAATGGCATTAAGCAAGCTAGGACTTGGAGCAGCAGCTTTGAGAGGTTTAGGTTCTGCTAGTAGAGTTGGTGCGGCAGGTTTGGGAGCAACAGTAGAAGGTGCAGAAGCTATTGCTAACTACTTTACTCAAGCTCAAAAAGTTGCAAAAGGCATAGATCAATTTGGAACTTGGGCTTTAGCTACAGCTTCAGAATCTATGTTTGAAGGTAAAGAAGTTAGAGACAATGTACGCAACACTTTAAGAAATAAAATTAAACCAGACGGTAGTTATTATAGTAATGATGAAATAAATAAGATTGCGGGAGAAGCAGCCAAGAATACTTTCTTAATGAACTCAGTTTTATTAGGAGCTACTAACGTGTTTCAAATGAAATACTTTGCTAAAGCTTTTGGTGCTGGTGAAAAAACTACTGTAAGAGCTGGTATATTGGGAGGTGAAGGTCTTGCTTCTCAAGCAGCGTTATCTCCTACAGAAAGTGCACTTAAGTATTATGGTAAAGTATTAGGTGGTGGTATAGCTCGTGAAGGTTTTATAGAAGAAAATATGCAGTTGGCTATTCAGCGTATTAATGAACGTTACGGTGCACAAGGAAAAGTTGGTTCTATGCTTGAACTAGCTACTTATGCTGATCTTCTCACTCAATATGGTTTACAAACAGCAGGGGCTGTAAAAGGAACTGATGAAGAAGCTGCTATGAACATTGGTCTTGGTGGCTTACTTGGTGGTGGATCTAACTTACTTTTAAGTAGAGGAGAAAGAAGTCGTCAAATGATGTCTACTGAAGCTGCTTTTTCTGGGTATAATGATGCTCAAGCAAACTGGCTTAAGTTTGGAAACGTCTATAAAACTGAAGACGTAAAGACAAAAGATGCTAACGGTGTTGAAGTTATAAATAATAAGATTATTATAGATGAGAATAATCAACCAATAATTGATGAAGCTAAACTACATGCTGCTGTAACTGGATTACAAGCAACATCAGATATGCTAACTGATTCTCAAAACAGTAAGAATAAATACGTAAAAGACTATTTACGTACTGAAGCCTTTTCAGAATTTGTACAAGCTCACATAAGTGCTGGTTTAGAAACTACATTAATTAATAAACTTGATGCTCTTAAGAATGCTAAACCAGAAGATCTAGCAAAGCTAGGTTTTGTTGCTGATGAAAACTTAGCTAGTGAGATAGATAAACATAAGACTCTTGCTAGTACAATTATTAAACAAAACAAAATACTTAATGAAAGTATTTTATTTGATGGTTCTAAAGAAGATAACGCTCGTAAGAAATTTTTAACAAACCTTGCTGCTAAACAAGCAGTTGGGAGACATAACTTATCATTTATAGATAATGATAGCATAGAAGCTAAGAACCAGTTTTTAACATCTGAAAACACTTCTTTATCAGATGGTATGGTTGATCAGCTTAACCAAATACTATATCGTATTGAGTCTAATAAAGAACTCATGGACTATCTCAAAGAGAGTGGTCAAGATAAAGTTTCACCAATGGGTGTTTATAATAGTCTTACTGCTGAGTTAGATAAGTCTTTAACTGATTTGATTAAGAATAATGAAGCAACTGTAGCTTCTTTAAAGAAAGATGAAAACGGTTTCTATCAGTATGAAAAGACAGAACGTAATGATCCAATGACTCGTGGCTTTCTTGATATGTATTCAAGAAAAAAGGGTGAGATGTTAAATGAGATTAAGACAGAAGGTCTTAAGTGGGCTTACTATGCAGATAATAAAGACGGAAAGAAAAACTATGTTGAAAGTTTTACTGCTGAAGTAGAATTGGTTAATGCACAGAAGAAACAAAAAGAAGAAGAAGAAAAGAAGTTTAAAGAAAAAGAAGCTGAGGACTTAAAGAAAAGAGATGAAGAAGAAGGTATTGTAGATAAGACACCTGCAGAACCTGGTTCAGAAACAGAAGTTCCTCCTGCTCCACCTGCACCAGTTGTAACAGAAGAAGATCCAGGTTTACAACAATACTTATTAGATAAGTATGCTGCTATTATAGAAAGCACTGCAGAGTTTACAGATACTTTTGAAGATTGGATTAAAACAGGTGGTGCTAATTCTACTGTAAGAGCTTACAACAAAAAGTTTAATAAGAACGAAGTTATACCTGGTGTTATTGATGATCAGAATCAAGGTATAACTGATGAGGAAAAACAAGGGTTAGTAGATAGTCTTTCTATTGCTGAAACAACTAAAGCTACTACTCAAAAAGCTATATCTGCTATCAGAAAAGTATATGATAAACTTAAAGGAGATGACACTTTTATAAGTAAAGTTCTTGATAAGATTGAAGGAATTAAAGATGAGTTTGTACGTATAGCTATTCGTGCAGTGTTTACTGGTAAGCCTGAAGTACAGGATGCTGAGTATATTTCTTTAGCTGATGTTGATGTATATGTAAACAATAAAGAACATGTTGGGTTTGATAAAGTTAATATTAACAAAGATGAACTAGAAACTGGCTTTGTATTAAAAGGTGATAAGGCTTTAATTCAATCTATAGCTTCTAACCTTACATCAGTTAATGATCGTATTAAGGTTGTAGCTAGTAGAAAGTATGTTAATGAGACTCAAAAGAAAGTAGAAGATGCTAATATACCTAACAGAAGAACTATTACGTATGAGACTCCTAATGAAATAGCTAACAAACTTAAAAGAGGAATGTCTGTAATTGCTGTATCTTCTAAGTCACAAGGCTTTGGTACTCAGATATTTAATAAAAATGCTGAAAATAAAAATAATATATACATAGCTGGTATAGAAAACTACGCTATTGTACATCCAGATAATACTACTGATGCTGTTACTTTTTCTGAAGAGCAGCGTGAGTTTGTAAAGAAGAACATGCTAGTTGATGGTCAACAAATGACTGATGCTCAGTATGATCGTCTTCAAAAGATCTATAATAAAGTTCAAGATTTTAATGCAGAGGTAGAGTTAGTGTTAGGTGAGAATGAAGAAATGGATATCACTCCAATCTTTAATCAGTTCTTTACAGTTACTAAGTCAGGACGTACTGCTGAGAAAGGTCAAAGCTTTGAATCTTTAATTAAAGATAATCCTGAGTCTTTGTTTACAGTGATGTACCAAACAGAAACAGGAGAAACTCTTGAAAAAGAGGCAGCTTTAGTTACTGAAAAATATGGTACAAGTTGGGTTACTAATTTTGTAATGAACCCTGGTGAGACCTTAGTTTATGCAGATGAACAATCTGGAGAAATTAGCCCTGTTACTAACTTTGAACAATACTTTATTGATGTACATGGTATAAATCCTCAGTTTAATGACAACTTTAAAGGTGGCGTATATGCTTGGATAGCTAAAGTTCCTTCTGACTCTAAAGGTTTTAAACCTTACTTTCTCAAAAAAGATAAAGGAACTGAACCAGTTGCCTATTTTAAAAAGTTTGCTGATGAGTTTAAAGAACTTAAGAAGGTATTAAATGAAGGTGCAGTAAGCAAAGAGTATAAGTATAAAGGACAAACATTTACTACGGTAAATGAGCTAATGAAATATTTTAATATCAATAGCTATGGTTTTTATCGTGCTGGTGATTGGAATATTAATATGTCTTACAATCCTGAGACTAAGAAGTTTGCTTTTGAATTTAGACCTACAAATAAACAGAAAAGAGACTCACTTGATAAAACTCAGAAACAAGCATTAAACTTATATTTCTCTGATGCTCCTATATTATCTATAGATAACTCTACAGAAGATCAGGTTGTCATTGATAACTATAATACTTGGATAAAGAATCTTAGAATAGGTTTAGGCAAACTTGGAGAAAAGTTAGCAGAAAGTGAAGATCCTGTACAGCGTGAGCTTAGATCTATGCTTGATTCTAAAGCTATGTTCTTCTATGAAATGGAGAATGATAAACAAAACTATTTCTTAAAGCTTGTAAATAAAACTGAAGGTAGAAATATACCTGTTGAGTTTTTATCATACGCTGCTACTAATATGTCAGGTAATATTACTGTAGCTCTTAATGAGGAGCCAGTAGCAGCTGTTAAAAAGAAAGCAGTTAAACCAAAACCAACTGCTTTTGTATCACTTGGTACTTTAAATGATTCAGATGTAGCAGGTGGACAAATTACTAAACCTGATAGCAAGACTGCTACTAAAGCAACAAGTGGAAAAACAGGACGTAAGATCATTAAAAATCTTGATGATGATGCTCCATTTATGTTACGTTCTGAAGAAGAGTATCAAAGGTATAGTAATGAGTCTTACAATGAAGAGATACAGTGGTTAGCTAAAGCTTTAAAGAACTCTGGAATAAATATTAAAGATCTTGGTAGTATTATAGATAAACTATCTGCTAAGAAACAAGTCTTAGGTTATTATAAGAATCGTGCTATATATGTTAACAGTAATCTTTCTGCAGTAGGTTCTATCTACCATGAAGGATTTCATGGATTATTTAGAGATATTTTTACGTCTGACCAAAGAGCATTCTATTTAAGCAAAGCTCGTGGCAAGATGGGTGTTGTTACTGTAGATATGATTGATGAGTTCCGTAATGATCGTAACTACTTCAACAAAACTAACCGTGAGATTGTAGATCTTATGGCTGAGGAATACTTGGCTGAAGGTTTTAGAAAGTATAAGCTTGATCAGAAAGAACCAGCAGATAGTTGGTTTAAAAAGTTTGTAAAGCTATTTGAACGTATCATTAACTTCTTTGATCGTAATAAGAAAGCTATTGATGATCTATACAAAGATTTTGATGGCGGTGTATATTCTGAACAAGTACCCATTGCAGATAATAAAATATCTAATGAAGGAGTATATGCATTAGCATATGGTCGTCCTAAGTTAGTAGAAACAACTGATGAAGATACTGGAGAGTCTGGTTTTGGTGTTATATCTAAGATACCTCTTAATATGGAGGTACAGAATGAACTTACATCTAAACTTGCATTCCGTGTAGCTAATATGAAAGAAGGTTCTTTTGCATCTAAGTTTTCTAGAGCAGTAGAAGAACTAAAATCAGATTATGATATTGAAGCTCTTGTAGGTAGTAATGAACCAGCTCTTGCAGATGCTATTCGTAACAAGTATCAAAATAAATTTAATGAGGCTTCATTTATACTAGGAGTACCTGTACGTTATGTACTTGATGATAGTCTTATAAATGATGAAGATGCTAATGAAATATTTACTAAAGCAGGTGATAACCAAGAAGCTCAAGATTATATCAAAGATATAGTTCGTCAGAAGATTGAATCATTAGGTTTAGAGTCTGGTTTTTCTTCAGATGATATTGAAGTACCTCAAGATGAGGAAGACACTCAAGAATCAGAAAAAGGTGGTGAGTTTGATAAAGTACACATCAATCCTCTTAAAGGTTTGACAAGAGAGTTTAGAAATTTGTTTAGTATTATTCCTTACAAGTATACAGATCCAACATTAGGTGTTGTTTTAAATAGAACTGCAGATGGTAATATGTTATTTAATGCTATGATAAAAGTGGCATCAGATAAACCTATTGACCAGATTTTACCTTCTTTAGATAAAGCAGTTAAGATGATGGAAGAGGATGGTGATCCTAAGTACGCACCTCTAAAAGCGTTTTCAGATTTTATCCAGTCACAGTTTGGTATTGCAGATATATCTGACTCTACAAGTAAGCCAACACGTAACTTGTTTTTATATAAGCAATTTATAGATACTTTCTTTGTAACAGAACTTCCTAGTTATGTTATTAAATCAAGTAGTAATATTTTAGCCGGAGCTACAGCAGAAGTCTATGATGCTTCTATAAACCAAGACGTTGCACAAAAGAAAGAAGGTATAAAGTTTTATTATGATCAAGCTTATCGCAAGCTGTCAACTGCAGAAGATAAAGCTATTTTCAACTCTAACTTTGAAAAACTACAAAAGTACATTAACGCAAGTTTGTTTACTTATCTTACTAATAGTGGTATCAATGATAGGAAGAGTCTTAATAAAGTAGTTAATGAAGTTAAAGATTTAATGGATAATGTAAACATTGTTCTACCTAAAAATCTTATACGTCAATCTTTACTTGCTATTTACAGTTTAGAAAACAAGAACACGTTTAATGCTAACTCTAAGCAGAACATTGCTGACATGGAAAATGATCAGCGGTTAATGAAAGAAGGAGCATATTTACAAGGTGATTTCTTTAATACATTATCTCAGATTAAGCCTCAGAATTATTCTAATCTTTTTGCAGATACAAGAGATAAGAGTATCAACTTTGGTTCTGACTATAAACGTATTGATCAACTTAATAAGATCTTAAAAAAGGCTTCTAAGTACATTATTAAATATGATATTAACTCATCTATTTCTGTATATCAGAATGCTGAGAATAAAAACATCTACCGTTATACTAGATATACCCCTCCTATCCTTCTTACACAATTAATAAGAGAGAAAGGATTAGAAACATTAAAGGATATGTATCCTGTTTTATCTTCATGGATGTCTGATAATAGTTTGTTTGATGGCTCTTTAAAGAATAATCTATTTTTAGAAAACTTGGAGATGTCTAGCTTTGGCGGTATTCGTCAAGAAATTGGTGATGATGTACGCAATGGTGTAACCTTTGGTAGTATTGATCCTAGATCATTCCATTTAAGTTCTATTGTTCACTTTATGAACAGAGAAAAGATTGTAGCTAAGAAAAAGAATGATGCTGGTAAAACAGAAAATGTAGAAATCATTACGTTTAAACGTAGCCGTACACAAGAAGAAGCCACTACTACTAACTTTTTAGTTACTGGTATGTATGATCGTTATACTACAGGTAATGCTGCAAATGATAAGTTTGTTAATGGTATGATTGGTTTTATGCGTCAAGAGTATAATCGTGTACAGCGTGAGTGGATGAATAAAGAAAAAACTAATGTTAGACGTTATAAAGATTATAATGATACTAACGAAGGTAGAGCTTATAAGTTTGCAAACTTTGTTCACTTTTTTGAACAACAAAAAACTACTGACACTAACACTGCATTACGTGAGGAGATGAGAGATGCTCTTCTTGAAGCTGCTAAAAAAGGTACTAGCTTTGAAGAAGCTATAAAGTCTGATGTCATGATGCAGCTTCCTTTACAGTTAGCAGCTTATATGGATGAAACATTTGAAACTTATAAAGATGCTTTAGTCCAATATGGTATTTTAAATAAAGGAAAAGAAAATAGTTTTAATAGTAATCTTATTCCTAAAAAGATTAAAGAAGATATCAAAGACGGAACTTTAGAAGAGTTTGGTTACAATGATGTTATAGATATGTTAAAAGACCTTCATCTTAACATTGAGATGAATAAAAGAATGGTTAATCAGATTTATGATGGTGATATAGCTACAGGTATTAGCAGTGCTCAAAACTATTACAAACGTAATAAGAGTGGTGTTATCTCTGGTAATTCTATGAAAACTGGTTATTTCCGTACTGCTGTTATAAATAATCTGCAATCATTTATACCTACTATTGTTAATCCTATTACTGGACAAGTAGACTTTGATCTAAATTCATTTAGTATTGATGAGAACTTACCAGAAACAAGAGCAGTAGATATTGCAGATGGTCAGTCTTATCATACCATGAACCATCGTATTAGAATGATGGATAGCTGGGGAAGACTTGATACTGGCGTAAAAGCTATTTTACAAAAGGCTAAGTATAAGAAGCTAACTAAAAAAGAAATAGAGTATTTAGATCAACGTAAGGTTGTACTAAACACTATCAAATCAGCTACAGGTGGTATCTTAGAATACTATAAGCTTTCTGAACACTTGATTAATCGTGTAGATGTATCAAGATTAGTTATACCAGCTGACATGACTCAGGCAGAAGTAGAGTCTACATTAGATGATTTATATACTAGAATAGAAAACTTAGAAGATCTTATCATAGAAGACCCTAATACAGAAACTGAGTTTGAACAAGAAATAGAAGATCTATATAGCCAAGTTCATGATTATTGGGAACCTAAAAGAGGTCGTGAAAAATTACACTTCCTTTTGAACTCAATGGAAGCTAGTGGTATAGATCAGTCATTTGATACTAATGCTTCTAAGAAAACTACACTTGTTCCTGTACAGTTACAAGCTGCAGAAATTACAGATTTAAAAGCTTCTAAAAGTTTTACATCTGGTATGTTTAAATTTCTTCAAGTTGAAACATCAGGAGTTAAAAATAGAATCACACTTCCTTCTCAGGCTCGCCAGTTATTGACTACTTATATAAATAAGCTAGATAATGATGTTGTATACAGAAACAAGACTCTTAAGGAATTAGCTCAAGAGTATACAAATACTCTTGGTGATATTACTAGCAGTGCAACTAACATGCTTGATAAGGCATTACTAGATGATAAAGGTAACTTAGATGTTTCTCAGTTATTTAATACCATGTATAATGGTCTTAAAAAACAGGGTGCAGATAGTAACACTTTAAAATACTTTGAAGTGAGAGATGGTAAGCCGGTACATAATCCTAACTTACCAGCAATTAAAAAGATCTTTACATACTACTATTTTAGTATGTTTAATGATGCTATTTTTTCTCAAAAGATAAATGGTAGAAGTGATATCTTAGTATCTGAGTATGGATACGAAGTATTGTATGATACTCAAGATAACAATAGAGTAATCAATCAGTTAGAACAGGATGTAAATCCACAGCTTTATAAAGATACTGATAGATTTAAAACTCGTCACCTTGGTGTTTCTGTAGAAAAGGTTAATGGTAGGAATGTATACACTATAGAAGTAATGATTCCTGAGTACTTATCTAAGAATGAAAGTGAGCGTGAGTTATTTTTAACTAAACTTGCTAAATTCTTTAGTACACGTATTCCTACGGAAGATAGACGTTCTATGATAGTTGCTAAGGTTGTAGACTATTTAGATGCATCTTACCAAAACTCTATTGTAGTGCCACAATTGGTACATATTTTAGCAGGATCTGACCTTGACGTGGATAAGTTATTTTCACATACGTTTGAGCACTACTTAGACTATAATGATGTAGCTCATGTATATGGAGACTATTCTAAATATGCTTCACCATCCCAAGGTCAGTTTGCTGAATACATTCAGTATATGTCTCAGCATCCTTCTTTTAAAGATCTGGTACAAACGGAACTTGAAAAAGTAGCTGTAAAGCCTGTATTTACAAATGATTTCTTAAAGGTGGCTGATCAGTTAGGTATTTCTTTATCTGAAAAAACTGTTGAGGAAATAAAAGAAAAGCGTTCTGATATACAAACTGATATTGAAGTAATAGAAAAAGCTAAGGATGCTTTACAAGCTGAACATGATATAGCATTTAATACTTGGATCTCAGCTTCTAAAAGTAATAGAAGTAAAGAAAGTGAAGAGTTTTTAGAAAAACGTGCAAAGTATTTAATGGCTAAAGAGTCTCTTGACGCAATGTCTGAAGACCTTGATAATGTAAGAGAAGAGCTTAATAAGATGAATAACACTCTTAAGATTGCTGCTTTAGTGAATATTCTTAAGTCTAAGAATATGCCAGTAACGCAATCTGAGTTTACAAAGTATACAAAGTCTAACCCTACGCCTGTTATTCCAGTAATGAATAATGAAAGCTTACAGCAAAAGATAGATATACTGTCAAATGAAAAGGTGTTTAAGGACTTCTATATTAATGAGCGTTCTACTGTTCAACCATTTAAAGATATAGCAAATAGTATTGGTGCATCTGTTGAAGATGTGGTAACTAAAAACTCTATCTACTCAATTATGGGTGACGTAGTTGCTAATGAACTTAACAGTTCTAGTAAAGACGGTATTGGTATTGCAGCTAGCTTTAATAAGTTTTTAGCATTTGCTGAAAAGAATAATGTTTCTTTAGGTGGAGCTTTATTATATGATATAGATTCAGAAGGTAGAGAAAACTCTCGTTCTGACTTTAGTAATACAGCAGCTATTAGAAGAACAGGTCAATCATTAGGTATGTTTGCAGATGCTTCTAAAGAACCTATTCCTTCTGTGCTTAATCTTAATCCAGATACTTCTGGTGTATCTAATGTTATTATGGGTATGACTGGTAATCTTCAGTTTGCTCTATTGATAAATAAGATTCCTTTTATAGAAGAGGTCACTGAAGAATTTAGAAATCAAAACTCTGCTATACAAGATGGTAATAGTTTCTTAGCTCCTGGTCTAAAGTCAATGATTAAGGGTAAGTTAAAAGAAATGTTAGCAGATATAGAAAAAAATAATAGACTGTCTGAAATATTTGAAGTAGACAAAGAAGACAAAGTTATATATGGTCAGTATAGACCTATGTATGTTAAAACAGTTGATGCTAATCCTGGTGCTGCTTTAATGAATCGTGAAGACATTACACTTTCTGACTTAGGTTTAGAATTATATTATGAAGATGGAACACAAGTAGTAGAAGATGTAGCTAATGCTTATCTAGCTAATACTTATACAGACATCATGACCCTTACTAGTGAGATACTTCAGTTAGGTAAGATCTTAAATCTTATTAAGCAGCAAAAGCCTAGCTTTAGTGAACTGGATCAAACTATAGCTGCTTATGATTACTTCATTTCTGGTACTTCTTTATTTGGAGACTCTATTGCTAAAGCTTTAAAATCATCTAAAGAGTATACTAACTTAGTTAAAGCTGCTCAAAAGATGAGTGATTATTCACGTAATATTCTAATTGAGCGTAGTCCTTTATTTAATTCTATTAATTCTATTCTTAACTCTGGTCTTAGTAAGACTTATCGTAATGATAAAGCTAAAGAAAACATTACAGATCAGATTGGTAAGTTTGTAATCATTAATAAGATTAAAAATAACATTAAGACTAAGATAGATCAGCTTAAAGATAAGACTGATAAAAAAAGTATATCTGAACTCAGTATGCTAGAAGAATCTGCTAAGTATTTTACAGCTGATTATTGGCTTACTGATAACACATTCTTAGATGATTTAGATTATTTGTATGCTACTAATCCAGGTAATCCTTTTGTAGAGTTTTTAAAAGTGAATAATAGAAAAGGTTTGGATTTCTTAGAGGCTACTAGCCGAATGAAATTGGATAAAGACATTACAGAAAACATTATTAACGGATATGAAGCTTTACAAAAAAGTAAAGATGACAGAAGTTTAAGGCTTTCAAGACAAATGTTTTTTTATCTGTTAGCTAAAGATGGTTTAGGTTATGGTGCATATACTTTTATTAAGTATGTTAACCCTGATATACCACAAATGACTGCTGTGTCTGATAGCTTAACAGATTTCCAAAAGCTTCTTTCAGAACAAAATGCTTATATTATGAAGAAGCGTCAGCTTATAGATGATATACGTAATTCTGGTAAGAAAGAAGATGAGAAGCAAGCTTTAACTAAAGTAGTTGTTAAAGATATATACAAGAACTATACAAATCTCTTTGATAAGTTCTTTAATAATACAACAAAACCTGGTCAAGTAGACTGGATTAATGGTATTGTTAATAAGATTTTTAGCTATGCTGGTAATCAAAAGTATATTAAACAAACATATCCTATTGTAGCAGAGAATATAGAATCTAAAGAAACCATAACTGAAGCTATAAACGCTGGGGTATTTAGCCATGTAAAAGAGGTAAAAGCTTTTACAGGTAAGAAATTTGACTTTATTAAGTCTGCTCCTAATGTATTTACTATAGACTTTACACCACTAAAGACTTCTACTAACCCATCTATTGCGTCAGTATTTTCTAGTTTTTATCCAGTGGCTGATCGTTTTACTAATGAATTAAGATCTGTAAACTTTAGTCTATTGCTATCAGATGGAGAAGGTAAATTGTTTAAGTTAAACAAAATAGATGATGCTCCTATATCAGAAGCTATTGCACTTAGTTCAATATCTCCTTATGGTTCTGTTCCAAACTCAGGTTTAAAAGCAGAATATGTTAAACTTGATATAGAAGGTACTAATAACTTATTGAACTTTGGTTTTAGTAAGCAGGATGGTATTAAGCTATATGAAAAAGTTAGATCTTTAGATGACATTGATGATTTAGTACGTGTAGGTGTTGATCCTTCTGTATTAAGTGAGTTATCTGATAATAAGACTAAAACAGAAGCACCAACAAACTATGCTGATACATTAGGTCCAATAAATGTTGGTAATCAACAAGTTATAGATGATGATGCTGCAATAGCTGAAATGCTTGCAAGTGGACAACTTAAAGGTGGTAAAGTTGGTACTGCCACTCAACAAGCTCCTGGTGAGATTGGATTTAAAGTGATTGGAGAAAAAGCTAAAGAAGAGTTTACTCCTGAAAAACTTACTAAAGAAAACATGCCTGCTAATGGTATATTTGTTTTTGGTTCAAATGATAGAGGTGTTCACGGTCTTGGTGCTGCTAAAACAGCTGTAGAAGAATTTTCTGCAATCAGAGGACAAGCTTCTGGACAACAAGGAAAAGCTTTTGGTATAAGAACTAAGATGTATCAAAACAATCAACTTACTAAGTATACTGATCTTACTTCTGAAAACAAAAAAGTAATGGATGGTATGACAGTACAAGATCTAAATTCATTAAGACTTGCTGCTATATCTAATCCAACCAATAAGTATTACGTAACAGAAATAGGTACAAAATTAGCTGGTAGAACAGTTGAACAAATGAAAGACTTCTTTACTAGAATGAATACTACCTTTGGCATACCTTCAAATATTGTATTACCTAAATCGTTTGAAGTAAGAAATGAACAAAATACCCCTATAAAAAGTCAAACAGGTGTAAGCATTACATACACTCCTACAGGTAAGCAACAACAAACCTATAGTGTAGTTGGTACTCAGATCTTTAACAAGGATAATGTAGAAGTCTTTAAAGAAAACTCTACAGATCGTAATAAGATCTTTGCTAACGTAGCTGTAAAAACTGGTAGAGCTGTAGTGGTAAACCATAAAGGTTCTAGCTATGTTGTAAATAACCGTAACCAAGTTATCTCTGCTAAGACTGGTAAGATTATGCAGTGGGACGAAACTAATGGAGACTTGATAGCTATACTAGCTGAAGCTGCTAAGATGTTTGCTCCTGCGGGTGTCGGTATTACTATGAAAGAAATAGATGATATTTACAATCAAAAGTCTGTAAAAAACGTAACTTTGGAGCAGTATCGTAAAAACGCTTTAGAATTTATAAAAACCATGTCTGCAGCTGGTATGTCTAAGTCTGCTATTTTAGAACAACTAACATGTTTATAACCTATGCCTTGTCCTAATAAAAATCTAGATATCTGGAAAAGTCTTGTTGATGCTTTAGGTAGTGAACTTAACGCATATACTGTTTATAATATGAATAACTTTGATATTCCTACTATAGAAGAGGGTAAGACTTTATTGGCTTTAAGTGAAGACAGAGCTTCTGGTAAGACTAAAAATGCTAGTGCAAAACTAACAGCTATTAGAATAGCTCGTGTAGAAAATCAGATTGAGACTATTGATCGTATTATAAAAAGTGCACCTAAAGATGCAAGACTTGATACACTAAATAAACTTAAAGATAATCTTGAGAGTTATCGTAAAGTAATTGAAGAAGATCAATTTACTGTTTCTGTTTCTAATTTATTTGCTGGAGGTGAACTAGAGCAACAAGAAAACTATAAAAACTATGCTGACTTTGGTACATTTCAACATTACATATTAGAAACTTTACAGACTGAAACAATTGGTACAGATAAGAGTCTTACTAGCATCTTTACTAAAAAGAAACTTAATGAACTTCTAAATAGCTACCCTAATAAGTTTACTATACAAGGACTTATAGATAACGGTACTATAACAAATGAAGATGAGTTATTCAATATGTCTATGGAGGTTCTTGGTGTTTTACAGAACTACACAAGTATGGGATATACAATTATTCCAGAAATGACCATACTAGCTAAAGATCGTTTTGATAGAAATATTGTAGGCCGTCTAGACATGCTAGCTATAAATAAAAAAGGTTCTGTTGCAGTTATAGATCTAAAAAGTAAAAAACTTAAGAGCACAGCTAATGCAGATAGTTTAGCTTATTACTGGCCTGTTAATAATAGTTCATTTACAGACTCTGAGTTTAGAGGAGGTACTAGAAATACTTATGAGAACTGGGACATACAACTTGGCATATACGCTAGAATGCTACAGCAAGTTGGTATAGAAACAGATGAGAAAAGAATATTAAGTCTTAACTACTATGGTGCTTATGGTAATCCTTTAGGTAAACAGTTTAATGATAAAGGAGAAGATACATTTAGTTATCAGTTTTATAGAGTAAAGAGCTATTTAAGTTCTCAGTTTGATAAGAGTGGACAGACTGATTTCTTAAGATACAAATCTCACATGCGTAAGATTGCTAAGGTGGTGCCGCTGTCAGAAGAAAATGAAACTGAAACTAAAGAAAAAAATAAAGATGACTTTGCTTTTAACCTGTCTAAAGAAGAGTCAGATAAACTTGTAGATAGTCTTAAAGAAATTACTGAAAAAGAAACTCGTAGTGCTCGTGCTCAGCTTAATGAGTCACGTAAAAAAGATTCAGGTAAAGATATTATAAAGTACTATGAAGAAAGAATTGAGTCTCTTGTTAAAATAAGACAGGCTTTAAATCAAGATAATTGGGAATCTGCTTATAAAGTGGGTATTGTTATTAGAACATTAGAGCTAGATATAAAAAACTTAGCAGAAAAAATTGTAAAGATTAAACCATTTTCTGGAGAAGAAAATTTAGCAGAACGTGCAAGAGAGTTAGAAAATCTAAACCGTACTGCAGTTGGTTATAACATTGTTACTAATCAGATTATTAAATTATTAATTGACTCTAATATTAGTAATGAAAGTCGTGCTATCAAAGTACTTAATAATATAAATAATGATATTAGTAGAGTTAAGTCTGAGTATACTAGAATTGGCTTTTATGCTACAATGGATCTTTTAAAAAATAGTTTATCCGGCATACAAGTAACACGTATTAATGATCAAAGAAAACAATTACTTGGAGATAAGATAGTTTATTTAAAAAAGAGAAGAGATAATTTATTAAAAGATGGTAAAGAGACAGGTTATTGGTACCGTATTACTAATCCTGTTACTAATGTATTTAAGTCAGTAATCAGAGAAGATATAAATCCAAAGACAGAGATTGAAAAACTTGATTTCCAGATTACAAAGTTAGAGCTTGAGATACAAGGTGTTAGTTTAGATGATGATTCACTAAAGAAATACATAGAAGGTGTAACAGATCCTAGTTCTCCTGCTTGGATTGGTCAAGGTACTACTTTTTTTACTCAAATTATTGCCGGATCTAGTAGTAGAGACTGGTTAAATAGTGCATATGCAACTAAACTTAAAATTGCTTTATCTAACGGAGTGCAAGAGTACGTGAACTTTATAGAAAGAGAAAAAATACAAGATGAGTTTGATGCTTATAAAGTGGGAGAAAGAAATGTAACTAAACTTAATGAACCTATTAGTGAAGTACGTAAAGTAAAACAGTTTGATAATGAAGGTAATGAAACTATTGTAGAAAGAAGAGCATTCATTAATCCTTTGTCTCAAGAGTACTATGACATATTTGATGTTTACAAGAATGAAGTACGTAAACTTAGACGTGAAATTCAAGATGCACCTGATAATGACCAGCGTAAGGAGTTAAATAACTCTCTCAAAGCTATTACTAAAGCTCATTTAGAATGGAGACTTGAAAATAGTCAGATGGAATTTGTAAGTGAGTACTATGAAATAGATAAACTTTTACCTGAAGAATATAAGCAAGAAAGAGATGAGTTGTATTCTGAAAAGCAATTACTTGAAAATTCTGCTGGTTATAATAATGCAGAAAGATTAGATGAGTCTGTTGTATATAGGATAGCAGAAATAGAAATTGAGCTTAATAAACTTAGAAAGAAGTATGCTGATATGCAAGAAGGTGGATATGCTCGTTATCTAGAACTTCAAGAAAAATTTTATGATTATAATACTAACTATGCATACTTTGAAAGACTATTAAATCAGAAAAAGTTTGAACTTACTGATATTAATGGTAACATTGATGTAGAAGCTTTAGCTAAATGGAAAGAGCAGAACATGATTAAGCGTCCTAAGCAAGAGTGGTATGAGTTAATTGGTAATGTTTGGGATGATATATTTGCAATCTTAGGTAAAGAGAACCCTGCTATAACTGGTCTTAAAGAAAAGTATAAAGAAATACTTAAACAGTATAGAAGAAGAGGTACTATAGATAGTCGCTTTATGTCTCAAGAAGATATAGATGTACTAAATGAAGTAGAAAAACTTATTCAGATTTATAAAATGGCTAGTCCATCTAAAGGTCTTGAGTATGAAGACAGAATTGAGTTAACAGATCTATTTAAAACACTTGAAGCTTTACAAACTAGAATAGAAAATCCTTTTTATATACAAGAGTTTAACTCACGTATAGATGAGCTAGAGCTTTCTTGGAATAACTATCAGACAGAAAAAGATGAAACTGCTAAAGAAAAGGGTCTAGAACAGTTTCTTTTAAAAGAGATGGATTTCAAAACTTGGTATGATAATAACCATACTAACAAGTACGTTTCTAAACTTGTTTCTAATGAGGCATTAAACCCTCTTCCTAAGAAGTATAATATGATGAGTATACCAACAAGTGAAGACTTGATGGAAGAAGTACCTGATTATAAGTTTTCTAAAAGAGAACCTTCACCTTTATCTTATAACTTAAACTTTGAAAAAGATGCTTCAGGTTATCCATTACCTAATGGTCTTTCATTAGTTGGTGCAGAAATGAGTGGATCAAGTAAGTGGTTAAATCCTAAGTATGAACAAATAAAATCTAATCCTAGAGTTGCTAAGTTTTACCATTCTTTTGTAGGTAGATTCTTAGACATGCAACAAAAAACTACAGGAAGATTACTTGGATATAATTTTCCTGGATATGAAGAACAGTCTGTTGATGATGTAGCTAACAAAGGTATTAAAGCAGGTGTTTCTAATCGTGCTAAGATAATGTATGATAAAAATATTGCTGTTGGTACAGAGTATGATTTCTCTATAAATGGATATGGTACAAACGAAAATGATCGTATTCAGTTTAAGCATAATACTCCTTTACCTATAGATCAACAAACTACAGATGGTATATCTGCAGTTATTCGTTGGTATGAGCAAGCACATATTAATAAAGCTATGGCTGCACAACAAGCCATTTCTAAAAGTATGATAGGTTATATGGAGTCTAAATTTGATGAACTTAATAATTCTCAGTTTGAAGGTAAACAAAAACGTGTAGAAGACTTTAGAAGAGTTATTGATCAGATGAATTTTGAGTATGATAAGTTTGTTAAAGGTGAGTGGAAAAAAGATCAAGGATTAGCTGGACGTGTTGGAGATCTTACTTTAAAAGGTTTGGCACTTACACGTATGGGATTAGATATCCCTAACCAAATTGGTAACATGATATCTGGTAATGTTCAAGCTTTTCTTGGTTCAAATAAATCAGGATTATATAGTGGGCGTAATTTACTATGGGCTAAAACTAAGATTGAGTCAAAGAATGGTTTAATTGGTGCTATGATTAGAGACTATGGGAAGATTGGTAATAAAAGTTTCATTAACAAAATGCTTTTTTACTGGAACCCTTTACAAGAATCTTTAGAAGGTTATTATGATAGAACAAGAACTACAGGTGCTAGATTAAAACAAGGATTTTTTGATCTTAACTTTTTAATGGATATCCAAGATAAAGGAGAACTAGAAATTGGATCTACTGTTTGGCTTGCCATAATGGATAATATAAAAGTTAAGGTGGTTAAGACTAGAGATGAGAATGGTGTTATTACCGAGTATGAAAAGGATGAAAACGGAAATATAAAAACTGTAAACGTTTTTGAAGCATATACAGAAAATGCTAATGGTGAAATTATAATACGTCCAGATGTAGAATGGTCTAAGGTAGATGAAGAATCTACACAAAGAACTGTGTGGAGTGAAATCCGTAGAACTCAAGGTAGATATGCAGATTGGGATAAAGTTAAAATTGAAGCTGGATTTGGAGGTAGATTACTATTGTTTTTCCGTAAGTATCTAGAGCCTTCTATTAGAAACCGTTTTGGTAGTAGAGACACTAACTGGGAAGCAGGTATAGAATCTGTTGGTATATATAGAGCTTTTGTAAGAGCTATTCAATTATATAGTGTTAAACAAATGTTTAGTGCTATATTAGGTTCTAAAAACAGCGGTGTATCAGAAACTTACCAACACAAAAGTCAAATGGCTGTAACAGAAATGGCTGTAGCTTCTGCTATGTATATCTTGGGACGTTTGATTATAGGAGCAATGCCGGATGATGATGAAGAAGAAAGTTCAGCATCTAAAATTCTTGCTTATAATCTCGTAGCTATTTATGCAAAAGTAGATATGGAAACTAGATCTTTAGTACCATTAATTGTAGTAGGAGATATTAAAAACTATGTTGATAACTTAAGCTCTTTTACAAATGCAGGACGTGATCTAGTTAGAATTGAACAAATGTTAGAACATGGATTGTTCTTAGGTTTGGCTCAATTTACAGAAGATGGTACAGAGTTTGGAGAGTATGTTAATAAGAATGCTTACTATCAAAGAAATACTAAACTATTTGATAAGGGAGAAGAAAAAGTTAAAAAAGATATTATGAATATCTCAGGATACATGAATCTTTATGAGCTATTTAATCCTGAAGAGAGAATTAAGAACTATAAAGCTAGAATAAATTAAAAAAAGGGTAGCTTAATTGCTACCCTTATAAGTTATTTCAATACTACCTATCAAGAAACCAATATCTAGTATATAGGCTTTTGGATAATCCTTCTCTGGATTATATCTTGTTAAGTCATTAACCACTTTAGTTATACCAAAGCGTATACCAATAAAGATTTCATCTCGTGTAAATAGACTGATTTTAACGTTCATATTATTTTGTTTTTGTTTCTACTGTAAATGGGTGTTTACCGATGTAGCAATCTTCTGGTAGGCCCATGTGTTTTTTAAATCCGTTTATTAAGCTGTGTATATTGCTAGCTCCAACGGGATTATGACTATGTACAGAACAACCACATATAGGAATGTGATTGATCTGACAATAGTCTACTAACCATTTAGCACAATCTAGACCAGTTTTCTCAGTGTACTCTTCGTAACTGGGATGCTGATATCCTTGTGATAGTTTTTGTTTAAAGAAGTCATCTATATGCTCGTCAGCTAGATCATGATCAAATGATACAAAGTCCGGCATTCCTTTAGTTTTAAACCAGTTTACAAACTCTTCGTAGTTTCTCACTACAAACCAAGGTTCATATCCTGGAAGTGTATCTGTAGGTGTACGCTGATCATCTAAATAGAGAGCTCTTTTCATATACTAGTCTTTTATAAATACACCGTTTACTGTTTTACCTGTACGGCTTTTAATCTCATTCCAAGCCGCTTCTAGACAGTCTGCAGGTTCCATACCTACTTGCTTAGCTAGAATAATTAGAGTGACAAATGCGTCTCCTATGCCATCTTTAAGCTCTTCTTGCTTGTTCTTAGCCAAGGCTCCAGCAGTTTCTCCTACTTCTTCCATAACTTTAAGCATTTGCTTAGGTGCGTTCTCAGGCTTTAAGATGTTCTTATCTGCTGCCCATCCTACTACGTTGTCAATAAGTGTGTCAAATCTTTCCATGTTGTATTTTGTTATTTTAAGTTTGTAAAGTTACGGATTTTATCCCTCACAGCTAGCACATTCTAGAATGTTTCTTGTAAAAGACTGAGCACTACTGATACTAAACTGATAGTAGAGAGTCTTTACTCCTTGCTCATGAGCAAATAGATACAACTGATTGATGTCTTTAGCCGGGATACTTGGGTGAATCATCAAGTTCAAAGACTGAGACTGATCAATAAACTTCTGTCTTGCGGCAGCTTGAATGATTAGTTCTTTAGGACTGATCTCAATGAATGACTTAAATACTGCTTTAGTAGGAAAGTCTAGATGCTGTACCGATCCGTCTTTTTTAAGGATACTGTCCCAAGTCTCTGGTGTATTAAGATCATACTTAACAAGCTCTGCTTCTAAGAAAGGATTCTTATAGACAGTCTTACTTTTAGCTAGGTCTTTGATAAAGTAATTAGACTTAATAGGCTCTATACCCATAGATACTTGCCCATGGATAAATGAACTAGACTTAGTAGGAGCTATAGCAACTAAAGTTGTGTTAGCAAACCCTGGTCTAAGAGATGTTACACCTTTTGCTGCACATAACATTTTAGATGTTTCATCAGATCTTTCTTTAATTGTCTTAAAAATATCTACGTTCATCATCTTAGCCTGCATAGATTCAAACTCTACAAGCTTAGACTGTAAGTAAGAATGGTATCCTAGTACACCTAGTCCTATTGCTCTATGTTGTTCTGCAAACCTGTGAGCTCTTGCCATCCCCGGAAGCACTGCAGCTTTAGAAATAAACTCGTCCATCACTGCATTAAGAAAGAGGGTATAAGTCTCAATAGCATCTGTTTGCTTTATCTCATCCCAGTGTAATAGATTAAGGGACCCTAGACAACATACAAAAGAGTTGTAACTATCTGTAGGAAGCTGAATCTCTGAGCATAAATTACTTGCTGTAATTTCCATACCTATCTCTTTGTAAGGAGAGTTATTGTTAGAGTTATCTTTAAACATGATGTATGGAAAACCAAACTCATTACGTCTCTGGATAATCTTAGCCCAGATCTTACGCTTGTCAGGGTCACCTGCTTTCATCTCTTCTATCCAGGCATCACCAACTGTGATACCATACTGAAGATTCTGAATAAGGTTACCTTCTGTACCAAGATCTAAGAACTCTAAAATGTCTGGATGCTCGACTGGCAGGTATGCTGCACAAGCACCACGTCTAGCTTCAGATTGTTTACAAACATCTACCACTGTGTCGTATATACGAGCATAGTGTACAGGTCCATCTGCAGTTCCTCCTGTAGAAATCACAGTACCACGGGCCCTAATGTTACCTAAGTATACACTAGTACCTCCACCATACTTAGACATCATACCTATTTCACGTCCTGCGTTAAGAATACTGTCTAGATTATCATCTACGTTACTTCCGTAGCAACTAATAGGTAAACCTTTTTGCTTACCAAAGTTAATCCATACGGGAGTAGATAGACTGTAAAAGCCACGACTAATGTAGTCTTCAAACTTCTGTGCAAAACCACTAATGCTTAGATACTTTTCTGCAGTTCTAGCAATGTCTTTAATTCTTTGTTCTGGACTTTCTGTAATGTAACCTCTTGAGAGGAACTTACGGCTGTCCTCATTTAGCCAATAGTAATTAGAATAGGTCATCTTCTGTAATAGCTTTAGATTTTTTGTTATAGTCAATTTGTTTCTTGTAAAAGAAGTCACCTTCTTTAGTAGCTGTAATCTCTACGTTAAACCAGTGAGTCTGCTCTAATAGACTAGCATCTATTTCAAACATAGGCTGCATGCCAATCTTTACTAGAGAGTTATTAAATCTGTTCATTACAAAAGCTTTAATGTTTTCTTTAGGAAGAAAGTCAAGCTCTCCTTTTTCAAAGATCCAGTCTAGAATACTACACTCGGCAGCCAACGCTTTTTTACAAGCAGAGTATATCATATCTTCAAACTCTTGGTCAAACCACTCTGGATTTTCTTCTCTGATGATATTAATCAGTTCAGCACCAAAGTTACCATGGATATCCTCTTCTTTAGAGGTGGCTTCTACAACATTAGATATTCCTTTGAATAAATTCTTGTCTTTGTTAAAAGACATCATGATCAAGAACTGGCTGAACAAGCTAACGTGCTCAATGAATAGAGAGAATAAAAGTACACTCTTAGCATACATCTTATTGTCCTTACTACGAGATCCGTCTAGATACTTTTTCAAATATTCTATTCTTCCTTTGATAGCCGGGATATCTACCACTGTTCTAAACTCATCTTCTAATCCTAAGATTCTTAGTAATCTAGCGTATGCATCTTTGTGTCTCACTTCTGATTCAGCAAAGGTCATACCTACATCACCTATCTCGGTAATAGGCATTCTCTTATACAAGTCAGCCCAGAAGGTTTTTACATTCACCTCTATCTGAGCAATGGCTAGCATTGTTCTTTTAATAACTTCTCTTTCCTCATCGGTAACTTTAACTCTAAAGTCATCAATGTCAGTAGTAAAGTTATACTCTGTATCAATCCAGTAGGAGTGACGGATAGCATCTTTATATGCTAATAGCTGTGGATACTCATAGGGCAGGATGTTTGCTCTAGCCTCAAAGATGTTTCTTCTCATTTTTTAATTAGTGTTTTCTGTATTATTATTTAGTAGTCTTTCACATTTTTCTTGCCAGCCATTACCCATTACATCAATCATAGGTACAGCACAACCTTCTGTTCTTTTACATTGTGTAAACTCTTGATCATTATCATCCAGGTGCCACACAAAGTTGGTCCCTTTTAAATAAGTGGCTTTCCATTCCATACAAGTAAATCTTACTCTATGTCTAGGTATACCTAATCTATCTACTACTTCCCATAGATCATCTAGGGTGGCATTCATAGGATACTTATGCTTATGGTTCTCATCCCACCTTGTGGTAACTACCCATACTTCTACACCTCGTTTTAAAAGTTCAGCTGCATAATTCTGAACATCTTCAAACTCTAACGTACCGTCAAAATCAAAGCTTACTTTCATATTTTATTTGTTTTGGTTTGGTTTTTCATCAAAATAATAAAGGTCTAAATCATTTTGGCAATCATAGAGGTAGTTAGCGTGTAGTTTATCTGCTATATATAAACCAACATCTTCTACTGCTTTACATATTTCACAAGGACAAGTTGATGCGGTTCTATAAACCTTTTTGCCTATCCTTTCTTTATACCATTCTAAATCATGCTTGTCCATAGGTTATTTGTTTTAACTAGCCAAATCTTTATTTTTTTAACACATTTGGCAATATATAAATAGGTTGTATTATCTTTTTAACCAGTTAATAATATTATACCATAGAGTAAAGCTTGTAGCAGCTATAACAAGCCATACAAATATTACATCCCATTTCCATTTACTCTGTTTCATGTCCTATATAGTCTTTAAGTTGATCAGCTGCTTTTGGATTAACCGACTCTAGATAATTTATACCTAATTCATATCTACCATTTTGCACTTGAGATTGAAAGTTTACTTCATACAAGCTATCTTTTAATACGCTGACGCTGTCTAACTGTTTTTCTAATACATCTACTTGTTTTACTTGTTCTCTTAAGTCGAACATAGTATAGAATAATAAAGCAATTGTTCCAAAGCTTAATGCTGCTGTTATATATTTTTTCATTTTAAACATTTTTAAGTCCACAATATAAATCTAAGAAAGCCATTTCTCTTTCGGCTAACTTTTTAGGCCAACGTTTTTTCTTACGGATATACGCTACGCCCCAGTCTATCCATTCTTTACGTTGCTCATCTGTCATTGTCCATTGACAATACCAATCATCTTTTCTACCAATAATATCATCATAGCTAACCTTATGGCCGGCTATGATGAACATTTGGTTTATAAGGTCTTCTGCTAAACTAGTCTTTTGTTTCATAGTATAGTTCTCTAACTTTACTTCCTAATTCACTGTTATTGGGGGTCATAATAATAGTGGATTCAGGTACAATAATATGGTTACGTTCTTTAGTGCTGTTATAACATCTAACACATAATTGTCCTAAGCCTTCTATATATCCGTTTCTCATATCTATATGAGTGGATACTTCATATGCAGTTTCAACACCGCAGGATACACAATGTTCTTTCATAATTAATTAATTTAATAGTTAATCCATCCATTTACCGTGAGTTTTTAGGTGCCAAAACCTGTGTTTTAACACTTGAATAATTAGTTGCCACAAAGTATCAGCTTCATAGCTCCCTTCTTTTACAAGTAGTTTCATAATAAAATTATTAAAGTTCTAGAATATTACCAAAAGAAGTTAATCCTCGGTCAAATCTACCATCATCAACACATGCCCCATTTGAAAATAAAGTACGGCTGCCATAATGTTTAGAAGTTCCTTGATTTATTATTCCTTTACAGTTGTGAATATGACCAAAACACATAAGCTGTGGGTTGACTATGTTCATTCTTTTAGCTAATGAGTTATCACCACACATTTCTAAGTTGTTTTCTCTATCTAAAGATAGATCCCGGATACCTTTTGGAGGTCCATGTACTACAACTATATCTGTATCTATAGGTATAGTATCCCATACTTCATGAGTTTTGTTTCTAGCTTTCATAAAAGACCAATCACCAAAAGTAGGTGTAACGGGTGAACCCCATATCTTTACTCCTTTTATTTGAATAGATTCATTCTCTAAATATGCAATACCACGCATAATCATATCTTCTTTCTTAATAGCTTTTCTAGCTATGGCTGTATCATGATTACCTGCTACAAGTATTTTATACTTTACTGGGATCATTTCATACCAGTTTAAGAAATTAGTTACTTCAACTACAGAATCTTGTAAGTAACTACTATTAGAACAGTCACCACTATGGATGATCATATCTATACCTTCAAAGTGTGAAGGCCAAAAGTCGTTGTGAAACCCGTGAGTATCACTAATGTGTAATATTTTCATAATATATTTTCCTTTTCTAATATGATCTTTACTGATAAACTAAGAGCTTTAATATCAGATATATTAGCAATTTTATAATCAAACTTCCAATTATCTAGTCCTATTTCACTAGGATGATCATTGATTGGTTTAACACCTGGTCTATCTACACGGATTACTAATCCTCCTTTATCTTTGATAGCTTGAGCTTCATTAGGAAAACGTGTATCTGTAATAATCCAGTTAGGCATAGGGCCATCTTTATAACCACCTATTGGACCATCTGCCCATTGTACTTGTTTAGGAGTATATCCGGCCATAAGTGCATTTACCCATGCATTAGTATGTAGTCCATCTCTTATTGCATCAGTACCTAATCTTTGTAAGAACTCTCTTACAGTTATTAAATGATTAAACTGCATGTCTGCAAATACTGGTATACTATTTAAAGGATTAAATGTAACTGTACCCCATTCAGGACCTAGAAGAGTTGTTTTAAACTCTTGGTCTTCAAAGTTTTCTACAGGTATTCCTGTAAGTAGAGATGCAACTTCTTTAAGTTTACCTGCCCACTTCTTAATTTCCCAACCAGATCTTTCTTCTAACCACCATATGTGATGTGGTGTTTTCTTTAACACTCCTTTTAGAGGAACATTAGTATCAGCTTGTAAATACTGAATGATAGTACCGACAGTATCTTTCCCGCTGCCGGCATAGCCGTTGATTCCTATAATCATATTCTTGGTTTTTAATCGTTAAAGTAAAAGTCAGGATGTCTTTCCTCTTCTAAAGCTTTAACTAAGTTATTGTGCCCTTCTAAAGCTTCGTCATAAGTACAGTATCTACGCTGATATTCATTATGTTCTCCACCAAAAATCATAGACTCAAACAATACTGGGTCAGATGGTTTTATATCTGTACCAAAGTTTAAGCCGTGATCAAAGTGTAAAAACACTGTAGATATTCTTTGATCACTTATAGTAGTATCACCAATATGTTTGATTGGTTCTTTAAATGCACCAATCTTAGGATATTCTCCATTAGGTAGTGCTGTAACTGTTTTATCTTCGTTTAATGTATACCAAGTCATGATATTTTTAATTATAGGGGGAGATAGTTAGTCTCCCCCTGGGTTTCTAAAGAAAGTTTACACCAAAGTCAGTAACTAGTTCTTCTTGTTCTTCTTCCATAACAATAGAATCTAGATCCACAGGATTTATTATATTACCTGTCGTT
>Ga0214162_1000005_pt1 | contig 58352 bp, 54 predicted proteins | sample LakMenepilimnion_3_FD_153000 | JGI IMG/M metagenome (GOLD analysis project Ga0214162, IMG submission 153000) | Freshwater microbial communities from Lake Mendota, WI - Practice 20APR2010 epilimnion v5 | ecosystem: Environmental > Aquatic > Freshwater > Lake > Epilimnion/Euphotic zone | place...
TATAAAGGCAAGAAAATATTTTATATGCGTGGACATTTGGGACAATACGTAATCGTAATTCCCGAAGACGAGCTAATTATTGTCAGATTAGGAAATGAAAAAGGACTCCAAACCAACAAGTCGCCACACAGCGATGATTTTTTTGTATACATCGATGAAACCTACAAAATACTTGCCCAATGATAGATAAAATAAACCTTGAAAACATCCTTTTTTTAGACATTGAAACCGTTCCAGAAGCATCCGATTATAAGGAATTAGATGCCGAAATGAAAGACCTTTGGGAACACAAAACACAATACCAAAGAAAGGAAGAATATACGCCAGAAGATTTTTATGACCGTGCAGGAATTTGGGCCGAATTTGGAAAAATTGTCTGCATTTCCGTTGGTTATTTTACCATTAAAGGAGACATACGACACTTCAGAGTGACTTCGTTTTTTGGGGATGAAAAGAAAATTCTTCACGATTTTATCAATCTCTTGAACAATCATTTCAACCAACCGCAACACGTTTTGTGCGGTCATAACGCTAAGGAATTCGACATTCCTTTTATTGCTCGCCGAATGATTATTAACAATATTGCCATCCCGAACAAACTCAATTTATTTGGTAAAAAACCTTGGGAAATTCCTCATCTCGACACTTTAGAATTGTGGAAATTTGGTGATTATAAACATTTTACTTCGCTAAAATTAATGTGTAAAGTACTCGGAATCCCATCTCCAAAAGGCGATATCGACGGCAGTCAAGTGGGTCACGTTTTTTATGTGGACAAAGACATAGACCGAATTGTGACGTATTGTGAAAAAGACACCATTGCTGTGGCGCAGATTTTCCTTCGATTAAGAAGAGAAGATTTGTTGATTGAGGAAGAGATTATTCACGTTTAAACAATTTCAATAACAAAAATCAATGGCAATTACAATTTGAAAAATATTCCATTTTGATTGACTTTAGAAAATAATGAAGCAACTTTTGACATTTAAAAATTCTTTTATTGACATTGACATTACAATTGTTATTGTTATTGATTTATTACATTTACAAAAATTATAGATTATGGTATTGAGTAGATTTTGGTTGGTAATTTTCATTTCTTCAATTGCATTTGTGATTTTCAGTTTGTTTTCCGGCAACAGTTATACGATAGACCATGTGTTAAACGGAAAAAAAGACGATCCTATTTTGATTTCTGAAAAATATATGGATCAGATTCCTGTTTTCATAAAAGACAGCATCAGTAAATCGGAAGACAAAACCTTTATAATCAACAGAGATACTTTAAACGCCGATACTACTTATGTTTATAAAAACAAAGTGGTTAAAATTTTTAGTGGTGTTCAAAAATCGGATGGTTTATTACCCACTTGCAAAAGCACATTGCTAGATTTGATTTTGCCACTTATGGCTTATTTGGCTTTTTTCTGTGGTTTGATGGAGCTTTTAATCATTTCTGGAGCCTCTGGGAAATTGGCTAAAGTATTGAGTCCCGTTTTTGTAAAAGTGTTTCCCAGTATTCCCAAAAATCACCCCTCGATTTCCTATATGACCTTAAACTTTTCTGCTAATTTCTTGGGATTGGATTCCGCCGCAACTCCTTTTGGATTGAAAGCGATGGAAAGTTTACAGGAAATAAATCCCGAAAAAGACAAGGCAAGTGACGCACAGATTATGTTTATGTGTCTGCACGCTTCGGGACTTACTTTAATTGCAACTTCTATAATTGGTTACCGTGCTGCTGCAGGCGCAAGCAATCCCGCCGATGTGATGTTGCCGTGTATCATCACTTCTTTTATTGGTACAATTGCTGCTTTTCTGATTGTTGGAATCAAACAAAAAATTAATTTCAGAAGTGCTTCTTTAGTAATTGGATTAATGATTTTAATTGCAGCCATTATTGGCTTGTTGATGTATGTAAACCATCTGGATTTAATTGGTAAAAACTATTTTACTTCTAATCTTTCGGCGTTAATATTGGTGGGAATTATTGTTTTTACTTTGATCTTTTCGTTTATCAAAGAGAAAAAATTCACAGAAGCCAATACGACTGTTTATGAATCTTTTGTGGTGGGAGCCAATAATGGTGTTAAAACCGGAGTTACTATTTTTCCTTATGTTTTGGGAATGTTGGTGGCTATTTCTTTATTCAGAAACAGTGGGTTATTTGAAATTATTAGCAATTGGATTGCTTTTGCTTTTTCGAATATAGGTGTAAGCAAAGAAATCACCGATGCTTTACCAGTAGCCTTACTAAGACCTTTTAGTTCTGCGGGATCAAGAGGATTTTTGATAGACTCGATGAATACTTTTGGTGCTGATTCAATGACGGGGAGATTGAGCAGTATTTTTCAATGCAGTGCTGAAAGTACTTTCTATGTTATTGCGGTTTACTTTGGTTCCGTTAATATAAAAAACACCCGTTACGCATTAGGAACGATGCTTCTAGTTGACGTGATTTGCGTGATTACAGCAATTTTTGTGGCGAGCTGGTTTTTTTAAATCAAAATCAAAATTTAAAAACACACCAAATAGACTGGACTAAAGTCCAGTCCTACAATATGTGTCGAGCCGATAGCTCTTTGAAGTACATAAAAGTTCCGTAGGAACTAACAATATTGTAGCAACGGATTTTAATCCGTTGGCGTAGGAACGATAAATATTGTAGCAACGGATTTTAATCCGTTGATGATGTGAAATAATACGAAACAGAGTTCCGTAGGAACGGAACATTTTTTTGCTACGGATTTAAAAAATCAAAATATGGCAAATACCTATCATCAAGTTTATATTCAGGTTGTTTTTGCGGTAAAATATCGTGAAGCAGTTATTGCTAATGAATGGAAATCTACATTATTTGGGGTTATTGGTAATTTGATAAATGAAACGGGCTGTAAGGCCATAATTGTAAATGGAGTTGAAGATCACGTTCATTGTTTTTTAGGTCTTAAACCTGTAGTTTCAATTTCGGAACTGATGAAAACGGTAAAAGCAAAATCATCAAAATATATTAATGACAATCATTTGACAAAATTAAGGTTTGAATGGCAAGAAGGTTATGGTGCGTTTTCATACAGTCATTCTCAAATTAATGTGGTTTATAAATACATTGCTAATCAAGAAGAACATCATAAGAAACAAACTTTTCGGGAAGAATATTTAGAGTTTTTAGACAAGTTTGAAGTGCCGTTTGATGAGCGATATGTTTTTGAAGATTTATTATGAGTCGAGCCCACGGCTCTTTATTAATTTGATTTGTTTGTTTCCAACGGATTTTAATCCGTTGCTACAAAATGTCCCGAGCCGAAGGCTCTATGTGATGTATAAAAATGTAAAAGTTCCGTAGGAACGAACAATATTGTAGCAACGGATTTTAATCCGTTGGTTGATATGATGAATGAGATTTTGAGTTCCGTAGGAACGATTCATATTATAGCAACGGATTTCAATCCGTTGGGGTAGGAACGATTCATATTATAGCAATGGATTTCAATCCGTTGGGGTAGGAACGACAAATATTATAGCAATGGATTTCAATCCGTTGGTGTAGGAACAATATGTATTTTGTATCAGATTTTAAACACTTTAATTTATAACAATTCTAAACCATAAGTTGACATAAATCACAATGAATTCCTTCTACAATTCTTATATTTGAAGTTCTAAAAAAACTCATACTATGGACTTTATATACCAGGATCCTTATCCAATTTTAAAAGACGATACCCAATACCGTAAAATCACTTCCGATTTTGTAAAAACCGAAAAACTAGGCGACAGAGAAATCTTGACTATCGACCCAAAAGGCTTGGAATTATTAGCTCAAGAAGCCTTAAAAGACGTTTCGTTTATGTTGCGAACTACACATTTAGAGAAACTAAAAGCTATTCTCGACGATCCAGAAGCGACAGACAACGACCGTTTCGTGGCTTATAATTTATTGCAAAATGCAGCGGTGGCCATCGAAGGTGAATTACCTTCTTGTCAAGACACCGGAACAGCGATTGTAATGGCTAAAAAAGGCGAAAATGTATATACAGGAGTCGATGATGCCGAATGGCTTTCAAAAGGGATTTTTAACACCTACCAAGAAAGAAATCTTCGTTATTCCCAAATCGTGCCAATTAGTATGTTTGAGGAAAAAAATTCAGGTTCGAATCTTCCAGCGCAGATTGATATTTATGCTAAAAAAGGAGCTTCTTACGAGTTCTTGTTTTTAGCAAAAGGAGGAGGTTCTGCCAATAAAACGTATTTGTACCAACAAACAAAATCGTTATTGAACGAAAAATCAATGGATGCCTTCATTCGTGCCAAAATAATGGACTTGGGAACTTCGGCTTGTCCGCCGTATCATTTGGCTTTAGTGATTGGAGGAACTTCAGCAGAAGCGAATTTGGCTACGGTGAAAAAAGCATCTGCAGGATATTTTGACCATTTGCCGACCTCTGGAAATATGGCTGGTCAGGCTTTCCGTGATTTAGAATGGGAGAAAAGAGTACAGTTAATTTGCCAACAAAGTGCTATTGGAGCACAATTTGGTGGAAAATATTTCACACACGACGTTCGCGTAATTCGTTTGCCACGTCACGCGGCTTCTTGTCCGGTTGGATTGGGAGTTTCCTGTTCGGCGGATAGAAATATCAAAGGCAAAATTACCAAAGAGGGTATTTTTGTTGAACAATTGGAAGTAAATCCAAAACGTTTGTTGCCAGAAACAGCACCACATTTGGAACCCGCTGTCGAAATTGATTTGAATCAACCCATGGCGGACATTCTTAAGAAACTTTCGCAATACCCAATCAAAACGCGTTTGAAACTAAACGGAACGTTGATTGTAGCTCGTGATATTGCTCACGCCAAAATCAAAGAATTATTGGATGCTGGTAAACCAATGCCAGACTATTTTAAAAATCACCCCATCTATTACGCTGGACCAGCAAAAACACCAGAAGGAATGCCTTCGGGAAGTTTCGGTCCAACTACTGCAGGGAGAATGGATGTTTATGTAGAAGAGTTCCAAAAAAATGGCGGAAGTATGGTAATGCTTGCCAAAGGAAACAGAACCAAAGAAGTAAAGGAATCCTGCCAAAAATTCGGTGGATTTTATTTGGGTTCCATAGGAGGCCCAGCGGCTATTTTGGCCAAAGAGAATATCCTATCTGTTGAGGTAGTTGATTTTGAAGAATTAGGCATGGAAGCCGTTCGTAAAATCACTATTAAAGATTTTCCAGCTTTCATTATTACGGATGATAAAGGAAATGATTTTTTTGAGAATTTGTAAAGTTTAACCGCAAAGGTTTTTAGCCACAGATTCACAGATTTAAATCGATTTTAAAATCTGTGAATCTGTGGCTATTTTTTTAAAGTCTAATCAATCACCATTTCCGGAATTTCGCCTTCTATGATTAAATTAGCTTCGGTGGAGGCAATGATGTGTTCAACGGAAATGCCTGGAGCACGCTCCAAGAGTTTAAAGCCATTTGGGGTAATTTCCATAACAGCTAATTCTGTAACGACTTTTTTCACGCAGCCAACTCCCGTTAAAGGCAAAGTACATTTTTTAAGAATTTTGCTTTCACCGGCTTTATTAACGTGCATCATGGCCACGATAATATTCTCGGCCGAAGCGACCAAATCCATGGCGCCACCCATTCCTTTGACCATTTTACCGGGGATTTTCCAGTTGGCAATATCTCCGTTTTCGGCAACTTCCATCGCGCCAAGAATGGTCAAATCGACGTGTTGCCCGCGAATCATTCCGAAACTCATTGCCGAGTCAAAGAAAGAAGCGCCTTTTAAAGTGGTAATGGTTTGTTTCCCCGCGTTGATTAAATCTGCGTCTTCCTCGCCTTCAAAAGGGAAAGGTCCCATTCCAAGAACGCCGTTTTCACTTTGAAATTCTACATCAATTCCTTTTGGGATATAATTGGCCACTAAGGTTGGAATACCAATTCCGAGATTGACAAAGTATTTGTCTTTGACTTCTTGGGCGATGCGTTTGGCGATGTCTTCTTTTGTTAGCATAATTTTGTTTTTTGAAACATATAAGTCATATAAGTTTTCTTTTCAAACTGAACACTAGATATTTTTTTGAACCATATAAGGAGTATAAGGTCATTTAAGTTTTTGTTGATTAAAAAAAAGTTTTTTAATCAAGCTAACCTAAATCCATTTTGTCACTATATTGGCAGGCTTTATTCATTTTTGATAATTCCATTATAATAATTAAAAATATCTTTTGTTCTTTCAACTACTAAAGATGAATATTGACCCATTCGGATATTTGATTGAATTGTTCCGCCTCCTGAATATTGATCATCAGTCATAGTTCCGATTAGTTTGAGTTCAGCATCACGAAATAGCAACCAAGCTTTTTGTGCTGTAATAAGAATTTTTTTGTCTTCGGGTTTAAGCAATTTCATAAGTTTGCCATAATACTTGTTCATTAACTTGTCATAGGAAGTAGTCGATTCATCAACTGTTATATTCATTCCTGTTGTTGAAAAATCAATTTCCATTCGTTTGGAAGCTATTGTTTCTATTCGGAATGTATCTATTTTGAATTCTATTTCATCAGCATTCAATTCTTGTTTTGAAAGCCTTAGTTTTAGTTTAGGGATTTGGACTTCTACTTCTGCCTCTATTTTTTTTAAAATTTCTGGAGATATTTCTTGTAATCTATTTTGACCAAGTGCAATATTTCCTATTACGCAAAGAATCATTGATAAAAAAAAGTATTTCATATATAATAGGTTTTTCTTAGATAGCCACTAACTATTTTCCTTCTCGAACTGAACACTGCGACTGAACACTGAACACTATTTTTTCCTCACTGTTCTCTTCTCAATCCTCTTTTCATATTTTTCCCCTTGAAAAATGCGTTGTACGAATATTCCGGGAATATGAATTTGGTTGGGGTCGAGGGTTCCGGCTTCTACTAATTCTTCGACTTCGGCGATGGTTATTTTTCCTGCGCCAGCCATACAAGGATTAAAATTTCGGGCGGTTCCTTTGAAGATGAGGTTTCCTGCCGTGTCTCCTTTCCAAGCTTTTACAATGGCAAAATCCGCTTTGAAAGCCAATTCCATTACGTGCATTTTTCCGTTGAATTCTCTGGTTTCTTTGCCAATAGCGACTTCAGTTCCGAAACCGGCCGGCGTGAAAAAAGCGGGAATCCCGGTTTGGGCTGCTCGACAACGTTCGGCTAAGGTTCCTTGCGGAATGAGTTCTACTTCGAGTTCGCCGGAAAGCATTTGGCGTTCGAATTCGGCATTTTCTCCCACATAGGAAGAAATCATTTTTTTGATTTGGTGTTTTTGTAACAGTAATCCAAGACCAAAATCATCTACTCCGGCATTGTTGGATATGCAGGTGAGATTCTTTGTTCCTTTTTTGACGAGTTCGGCAATGGTGTTCTCGGGAATGCCACACAATCCGAAACCGCCCAGCATGAGGGTCATTCCGTTTTCGATTCCTTGGAGCGCTTCTTGTACGTTGTTAACTTTTTTGTTGATCATATCGTGTTTTTTTAGCCCAGATGGCAGCGATATCCTTTTTATTCCGCTTTTTAGCGGGATAAAAAGATTTAGCGAACAGCTGGAAATAGCTCCCAGAAACCTTAAAACTCGAATTCCTCGGTATCCAGTTCTACGGCGGTAGTATCTTTTACTTTTGGAGCGGTGTAACAATCTACTTTTATGGAAAGATTTGGAGGTCTGTCGAAATCTTCTTTGGAAACTTTGAGGTTTTCGTCAGCATAGCAAAGTTTCATAAAATAAGCCCAAACCGGCAATGCTGCGGTTGCTCCTTGACCATAAGTCAAGCTTTTGAATCGCGCCGAACGGTCTTCGCAGCCTACCCAAACTCCGGTCACCAAGTTGGGCACCATTCCCATAAACCAACCGTCAGACTGGTTTTGAGTTGTTCCTGTTTTACCTGCAATTGGGTTGGTAAACATATACGGATAGCCTGTCCAGCGATTGTCGCCGCTTCCGCCACCTTGAGTTCGTAATCTTGCTCCTGAGCCACCTTCGGTAACGCCTTCCAGCAATTTGATGACGGCAAATGCAATGTCTTTGTTCAGAACGTCATGCGATTCAGGAATTGGTTCGTAAACCACTACACCGCTTTTATCTTCTATTTTGGTAATGAATTGTGGTTTTACATAAACGCCTTGGTTGGCAAAAGTGCCATAAGCTGCCACCATATCCTCAACAGTAATGTCGACCGCACCAAGTGCGATAGAGGGTTGAGCCGGAATTTCTGATTTTACCCCTAATTTATGCGTTAATTCTACTACTGCTTCCGGTCCTGTTTTGTCAATTAATTTAGCCGAAATGGTGTTTATGGAATTGGCCAAGCCTTGTTTGAGCGTAACCATTCCGCGGTATTTGTTGTCGGAATTTCGTGGTTCCCAGTCTTCAGTCACATTATGGCGGCCTTTTCTAATCATGAATGGACCATCAACAATGGTATCACAAGGAGACATTCCCAGTTGTTCGATAGCCGTTGCATAGACAAACGGTTTGAAAGTGGACCCTACTTGTCTGGCCCCTTGTCCTACGTGGTCGTATTGGAAATATTTATAGTTGATTCCTCCTACCCAGGCTTTAATATTACCTGTTTGAGGTTCCATAGCCATTAAACCTGACTGAAGAAAATGTTTGTAATATCGGATGGAATCCAATGGTGTCATGATGGTATCTCTTTCACCTTTCCAGGTAAAGACCTTCATTTTTGTTTTCTGGCTGAAAGAAGCTATGATTTCTTCCTCGCTTTTTTCAAGTTCGGACAGTACCGTCCATCGGTAAGAGGCTTTCATGGCTTGCATAAGAATACGTTGGGTTTCAGCCTGCGAAATGTTTACAAAAGGGGCATTTTTATTGGTTTTAGCCTCAATAAAAAATTGTTCCTGAAGGTTTGCGATATGTTTTTCAACAGCTTCTTCAGCATGTAATTGCATTCTGGAATCGATTGTGGTATAAATTTTCAAGCCATCTTTATAGATGTTGTAATCAGAACCATCTGGTTTTTTGTTTTCTTCGACCCATTTTTTCATGTAATCTCGCAAATATTCTCGGAAGTAAGTGGCCGTTCCTTCGCGGTGACTTTCGAGTTTAAATTTTAGGGTTATGGGCAAGGCTTGCAATTTTAATTTTTGATCTTGAGTGATGATGTCGTTTTTTTCCATTTGCAAAAGCACCACATTTCTACGGTTTTTTACGCCTTGCGGATTTTTCACGGGATTGTACAACCCTGAATTTTTAAACATTCCGACTAATATTGCCGATTCATCGATGGTTAAATCTTTTGGTGCTTTTGAAAAATAGGTTTGTGCCGCAGAGCTTACGCCAACGGAATAATTTCCAAAATCATACACATTGCAATACATGGCTATGATTTCGTTTTTGGTGTATTGTCGTTCCAAACGGATGGCGATAATCCATTCCTTTATTTTTTGGACAATTCTAAAAGGCAAGAATTTTGAACCTTCGCCGTGGAATAATTGTTTGGCTAATTGTTGGGTTAAAGTACTGGCTCCTCCGCTTGTTCCCAAGCTGGCAATAGCCCGCAAAGTTCCTCTGCCGTCTATTCCGGAGTGTTCATAGAAACGTTCGTCTTCGGTTGCCACTAGGGCTTGCACGAGATTTTTTGGCAAGTCGGAATATTTTAATTGGGACCTGTTTTTTTCGAAATATTTACCCAGAATCACTCCGTCAGACGAGATGATTTCGGTGGCTAAATTGGAGTCCGGATTTTCTAAATCTTCGAAGGAAGGCATAGAACCGAATAATCCCCATGAGGCGAACAAGAAAAATACCATAACACCTCCCAAGCCATAAAAGAAAATTTTCCAGAATTTCTTTTTATAATAATTGATGTCTTTTTCTAGGTTGTTTGCTTGATTATTGTTTTTTCGGGCAGCCATAATTATGTCTTAATCTATTTTTTCTATTCTAAAACCCACATCTGTAATTCCTTCTAAAGCTGTTACTCCGGGAACTCTTCCGTTTTCTCGAACGGCTTGTTTGAGATGAACTTTGTAATTTCCTCTAAATCGCACTTTCTCTTTGTAGAAAAGTTTGCTTTCCTTGATATCCGTAAAACCATCGCCCAAAAGTGACCCATCAGGATTTGCCATGAGGTACTCCAGTGTGTCTACTTTTGTAAAACCATTGGGTCTTTCTATGGCAACAATTAAAAAGATATTGTTGAATGGATAGTTGTTGTTCGCTCTCAAATTTACGAATAAATTATACTTTTTTGTCGAATCTAATTCAGGCAAATTGAAGGTTACAATGCTGTCTTTATGCCATGCACTTCCTACGGATTTGTATTCGTCAAAAACCCTTTTTTTATCACAAGAAAAAAAAAGTGTCACAACCAAAAGCAGGAATACACTATTCTTTATTCTCATTTTTAGTGATAATTATGGGTTTTCTCGCTATAGCGGGTTTTTTTTCGTTGGCAACATTAGGCTTTGGATTGTTGTTTTGTTTATCGTTATTGCTGTTTTTGTTAGCAACAATTACATTCTCTCCTCCTGGTTTGCGTTTTTTATTCGGTTTTTTCTTTTTCTTCGGTTGGTCAAAACGGGTTAAACTTTCCTGACCCATAGCGTTGTTAAAGTGTTTTTCTGGTTCTTGAACAATTTCAACAGCATAATCTTCAAGAGAAGGCACTTTGTTTTTGAGCTTGTTTTCGGCAATGATTTCGTTGACTTGCTCTATTTTTAGGGTATGCCAATTGGCAAAATCATTGGTGTAAGCAAACCACATCATTCCTTTAAAAATGTCTTGTTTCTGGCAAATGGCGTCCCCTTTTTCGGTGACTAATTTGGTATCAAAACTCGGAAAACCTTTCAGTGCATCCATATAAGTATCGAGCTCATAATTCAGGCAACATTTTAATTTTCCGCATTGTCCGGCCAGTTTTTGTGGGTTCAAGGACAATTGTTGGTAACGCGCCGCCGAGGTGTTTACGCTTCTAAAATCAGTTAACCAAGTGGAACAACACAGTTCTCTTCCGCAAGATCCAATGCCGCCCAAACGAGCCGCTTCTTGACGAAGCCCCACTTGTTTCATTTCGACTCTGGTACTGAATTCTTTGGCAAAGTCTTTAATCAAAAGTCTAAAATCGACTCTGTCATTGGCAGTATAGTAGAAAGTGGCTTTCGAACCATCACCCTGAAATTCAATGTCAGAAATTTTCATTTCCAGTTTTTGGGCAATCGCCAATTCTCTTGCACGAACCTTCATGGGTTCTTCTTTGTCACGGGCATTCGACCAAATATCAATATCTTTTTGAGATGCTTTTCTGTATACTTTGGCAACATCGGCACTGGTATGATTCACCCCTTTTTTCTTCATTTGGACGCGCACCAATTCACCTGTCAAAGTTACAATTCCGATGTCATGTCCAGGAGAAGCTTCGGTAGCAACAATGTCCCCCATGCTTAAAGTCAGTTTCTCTGTATTGCGGTAAAACTCTTTTCTTCCGTTTTTGAAACGTACTTCGACACAGTCAAAAGGAGCTTCGCCATTGGGTAAACTCATGTTGGAAAGCCAGTCGAAAACCGTTAATTTATTGCAGCTGTCGGTGCCGCAAGTCCCATTATTTTTACAACCTTTTGGCGCACCGCCATCAGATGTTGAACAACTTGTACATGCCATAATTTTATATGTAGTATTGCGATAGCCGCAATTTAAGTTCTTAAAACGTTTAATGGGTAAAGATAGTATTTTTTTGTTTGAAGTTGCAAGGGCGGAAAATGTCAAAAAAGCATAAAAATTTATTAAAAAAAATCACAATTGAAGTAGTGACTTGTTGATTTATTAGTGGAATTAGATAAAAATCTAAGTTTATTTTACTGAAATGATTTTAAGGGACATGCTTTGGCCGCTAGTTCACATTTTTCTACAATGGGATGGTCAGGGATTTTAATGTAAAAAACCCTTTGGCGACAATACTTTTAATCAACACCGATTTCCCGTCTTTATTGGACATTTGAAAATGAACGGCTGCCATTTCCACGCAATAATTGCAGCCAATATATTTGGCTCTTCGAAGTGTAATATTGACTATTAGGATTCCACGATTTTATATAATTTGTCCGACATTCGGATTCTGAAAGGCAATTTAAAAGTACAAGTGTCACCCGGAACGGCTTTTTCCGAAGCGATTTCGTTGATAAACATTTCGTCAAGGACTATTTGTTGTTCTCCAGTTGTCGAACCTTTAATCAATATTTTATCACCAATTTTGATTTCATTTTCTTCAATTAGAAATTGTCCAACAGTAACTTTTGGATAGAAATGAACTCCTTTTCCAATATATTGTTTTTTGACTTTCGGTTCTTTCTTTGCTATGGGTTTTGGCTCTTCGGCAATAAAAACACCGTGACTTTCTGTGTTGTTTTTGAAAGTCAACACCTCGGATTTTCCTTTTTTGAAAATTTTATTTCCGTTTTTGATGCCTCTTCGAATTGCTTTTTGTTCTTCTTCCGGTAAATGGATTACAGTCACGCACTCGGTTGAGCAACAGCCTTCCATTTTTTGCTTGCAAGAATCACATTGGATAAAAAGCAAATGGCAACCTTCATTGGAGCAATTAGTGTGAACGTCGCAAGGCTCGCCACATTGATGGCATTGCGAAACGATATCGTCAGTGATTCTCTCGCCCAAGCGATGGTCAAACACAAAGTTTTTTCCAATGAATTTGCTTTCCAATCCCTCGGCCTTTACTTGGCGCGTGTATTCGATGATGCCGCCTTCGAGTTGGTACACATTTTCGAAACCTTTGTGTTTGAAGTAGGCGCTGGCTTTTTCGCAACGAATGCCGCCGGTGCAATACATCAACAGTTTTTTATCTTGTTTGTGTTCTGAAAGTTGTTCCTCGATAATGGGTAAACTTTCCCTGAAAGTGTCCACATCAGGTTTTATGGCATTGGTAAAATGTCCTATTTCCGATTCGTAATGATTTCTCATATCGACCACAATGGTGTTTGGATCTTCGAGTAATTGGTTGAAATCATTGGCTTTTAGGTGAATTCCAATGTTGGTCACATCGAAAGTTTCATCTTCTAATCCATCGGCTACGATTTTGTCGCGTACTTTTACGGTGAGTTTCAAAAAAGAATGGTCGTCCTGCTCTACGGCAATATTCAACCGGATGCCTTTCATGAAATCGTATTTTTCGATAGTATCCTTGAAGGCGTAAAAATTGTCGGCCGGAAGAGATAACTGGGCGTTAATTCCTTCCTTTGCAACATAAATCCTGCCCAAAACCTCAAGTGGATTCCAAGCCAAGAATAATTCGTTACGAAATTGTGTTGGATTTTGAATTTGCGCATAAGCATAAAAAGACAATGTGAGACGTTGCTTTCCGGCATCGTCAATCATTGTGGCTCTTTCCTCTGCGCTTAAAGTGTTGTACAGTTGCATGCTATAAACAGTGTAAGTTGAGAAAATGTTTTTTTTTAGTCCCGAAACTTGGGGATTAAAATTCTGCTGCAAATTTAGGGTTTATTTTCAGATTATAAAAACTAGGCTGTCAACTTTTGAGTTCGCTAATAAATTTGTTAAACAGCTCGATTTTGCTCCTTTTGAAAAGATGTTTTTTACATTAGAATAAAAAATAATCGGTGCATTCAATCTTGAATTCAATTAATAAATGCGAATTTTTGATTATTTTTTAGTTTTTGTAAATATACTTCATTTGGAGAATTAAATTGATGCCTTTTTCTAGGCCTATTATTTAGCTTTTCTACCCCTTTTTTTTATTTGTTCATCAGTTATCAAACTGAAGTCTGAGTCCTTTTTAAAATATTGTCTAACTAAGCCATTTAAATTTTCATTTGCACCTCTTTCCCTAGCTGTCCGAGGTCTTCCATAAAAAGAATACGTTATTTAAACTAAGGGCGTATTGTGCGAATGTCTCCTGACTTCGCCCCAGATGGCACGGATTTGAATAAATTTTCTCGAGTAGAATACCCCGATGGCTCGGGTTTCTAGAGAGCACACAAACCAAAGGAGGATTTGTACCCGAACAGCACACCGATTATATTTTTACGACCGTTGGTGAAGAATGGGGTTTCCTAGGTTCATTGTTTGTGATTGCCTTGTTTGTGGGGCTATTTCTAAGGATTATTTATCTGGCCGAAAGACAGAAAACAAAATTTAGTCGCGTTTATGGTTATTGTGTGGCCGGAATTTTATTCATTCATTTCTTTGTGAATATTGCCATGGTTTTGGGGATATTTCCAACGATTGGTGTACCGTTGCCTTTCTTTTCTTATGGAGGTTCCGGACTTTGGGGCTTTACCATTTTGCTGTTTATTTTTATAAAAATGGATGCTAATAAGGTCAATGAGTGGTAGGTAACAAACCAGGTTGTTGGTTTGTCCATTCCATTTGTCATGCTGTGCGCCTCCCATATCCACTAGAACCGACCTCTATTAATATAATAGCTTACGAATTGTCTCCCTTCAAGGAAGTCGGTATGTTTTATTAGAATTAACCCTCTATGTTTTAACTGTTTTTTGTTTCTTCATGGTTACGGAAGTGTTTTTTTTCACGACAGCTTTGGATTGCAAATCGTCCAAAACATTTAAAGCTTCTTCCACATAAATATCTTTCGATAAACTTTCGTGCCATCTTTCTCTTTTTTCTTTAAGAGAAGCGTCTTTTTTCATTGCTTCGGCTTCCAGGGGCAAGGAAGTGAATTTTAAATGATAGTTATAATCCGAAATGGGCTTGAATTTTTTATTGGTGTCTTCAATTGCTTTTTGGCTCTTTTTGAATTCCTCCATTTTCAGACTGTACAAATTTTCTTTGCTTCTTTCGTCAATCCATTTTGCGTTCTCTTCAATTAATTTGAATTGTGGATTCTGCGCGATTCTTTTCTTGGAATCTGCAATTGCTTTTTCAAATTTAGCGTTGTTAGTCCAAACACTATAGGTAGCCGGATCAATTTTATCCCAAGGCATAGCATTGTCCACATCGCGCTCTCCCATTTTCAAATAGGCATATCGATCCGGCATGACAATATCACTGCTTACTCCTTCGAGTTGGGTGGAACCTCCATTTATTCTATAAAATTTCTGGGTAGTCGTTTTCAAAGCGCCTAAATCTCCAGCACTGCTACTTCGAACAAATGAATTCAAATCAATTACGTTTTGAACCGTTCCTTTGCCATAAGTTTGTTTGCTTCCAATAATAATCCCTCTTTTATAATCTTGAATGGCTGCTGCCAAAATCTCGGAAGCTGAAGCAGAAAAGCTGTTCACCATAATTACTAAAGGTCCGTCCCATTCCATTTTTTTGTCTCTGTCATATAAAACTTCTTTTTTTCTGCCAGCCGATTTTATTTGAACGATAGGTCCTTGCTCGATAAATAATCCGGCAATATCTACCACTGTCGAAAGCGAACCTCCTCCATCATCTCGAACATCAAGCACGATGCCGTTTACCCCTGCTTTTTTCAAAGATTCCACTTCAGCGGCGATATCTTTTCCAGCGTCACGCCCATCTCTGTTTTCGAAATCAATATAGAATTTAGGTAAATAAATCACGCCATATTTCACCCCATTTCGTTCTACAACGCTAGATTTGGCATAAGTTTCTTCAATTTCCACAACATCTCTTGTGATAGAAATGGTTTTAATAGATCCATCCACTTTTTTTACGGTTAGGCGAACTTCGGAACCTTTTGGTCCTTTAATTTTTTTGACAACATCGTCTAAACGCATTCCAACGATGTCAAGAGGCTCTCCATTTCCTTGAGCCACTTTCAGCACTATATCGCCTGCCTCGAGTTGTTTTCCTCTCCAAGCTGGACCTCCGGAAATAAGTTCGGTGATTTCGGTAAAGTCATTTTTCTTTTGAAGACGTGCGCCAATTCCTTCGAATTTCCCACTGATGCTTACGTCAAAACGTTCTTTTTCTTCAGGTGGAAAATAATTGGTGTGAGGGTCGAATCGGGATGTAATGGAATTAATATATATAGAAAACCAATCGTCCCTAGTTAAATCCTTCATGAACCCAAAATATTCGTCCAATGATTTCAAGGAACTCTCACGGGTAATTTTTTCTAATTCTTCAAAAGTTTTTGGCTTGCCATCAGAAGGTTTATCTTTTCCTTGATTGGATAATTCATCTACAAATTCTCCTGGTTTTGCAACCTCCGAAGTGGCTTTGGCATCCTTGTCAACAATTCCTTTTTCTTTGTTTTCCTGAATTTTCAAACGGTCAGTCAATGAGGAAAGGGTAGACAATTTAATTTGTTTGCGCCATCTTTCCTTCAATTCATCAGCATTTTTAACATAAGGCGCTTTCTCATAATCCGTATTGAATGTCTCGTCAATGGTATAATCAAAAGGAGTACTTAAAATATCTTTATACAGTTTTTTGCCTTCTTCCATTCTTTTCATCAAACGGTTGTAGCTAAGATTGAAAAAGGTCAAGTCTTTATTAAGTAATTGATCATCTAATTTAGTTTCGAATTGTGAAAATTCGTCAATGTCCGATTGCAAGAAAAATCTTTTAGAAGGATCCAATGCCTGAATATAATCTTTGTAAATTCCTTTGGAAAAAGCATCATCAATCGTGGCAGGACTGTAATGCCCTTTCTCGATTACAAAAGTCAATAACTCCAACAGCATTTTATCCTTTTCAGGGTCTGTACTTTTTGACGAGCTAATTTTAAAGGCAAACAAGGTTGCCGAAAGTATAACTACAGCAAGTATTATCTTATAATTTCGTTTCATAAAATTAATAATAGTATCCATAAATATTAAAATCCAAATTACGTAAAAAACTATGCCACCAACTGCTATGGCTCGCATAAATTTTTGTTAAAGATATAAAATTGTTTTTTGTTTGGGGTTTACTCTTCAAACTGGATTAATTTTGTTTCTTTGTTTACTAAAAAGCATTACGTTTTTATTTTAAATTCGATGCGGATAATTTAAAAAAATACCGAATGGAAAAAGCCAAACCTTTAATTTTGGTTACCAATGACGACGGGGTTTTGGCTCCAGGAATTCGTGCGTTGATTGCCGTTATGGCTGAAATAGGGGAGGTTGTAGTCGTGGCTCCTGATAGTCCCCAAAGTGCGACAGGTCATTCCATAACCATAAACGACACCTTGTATATCAATAAAATTTCCAAGGAAAACGACGAAATTTTGGAATACAGTTGCTCGGGAACTCCCGTGGATTCCGTTAAACTGGCAGTTAATGAAATCCTGAAAAGAAAACCCGATTTATGTGTGTCAGGAATAAACCATGGTTCGAATTCATCGATAAACGTGATTTATTCCGGAACGATGAGTGCCGCCGTTGAAGCAGGAATCGAGGGTATTCCCGCTATTGGTTTCTCTTTGTTGGATTACGATTGGAATGCCGATTTTGAGCAAATTAAATCCTTTATTCGTACCATTACCTTGGAGGTATTGGAAAATGGACTTCCCGAAAGTGTGGTTTTGAACGTGAATTTTCCAAAATTGAAGGAAAAAGATATTCAAGGCATAAAAATTTGTCGTCAAGCAAAAGCAATCTGGATGGAGAAATTCGACAAGCGAAAAACACCGCAGGGAAGAGATTACTATTGGCTCACGGGAGAATTTGTCAATCAAGACCACGGTGAAGATACCGATGAATGGGCTCTTGCCAATGGTTATATTTCTGTGGTTCCGGTACAGTTCGATTTGACGGCACATCACGCCATACAACAACTCAACACTTGGAATTGGAATGAAAAATAAGAAAGATTTATGGATAGGTTTTGTGATCGGAATTTTGGCTTCCGTCATTGGGAGTTATGTTTTCATCACTTTTTTTACGGACTTTAATTTTTTGACAGGAATTCAAGCGATGCAATCAGAAGGGAAAATAGGTAAATTAGTTACATTGGGTTCTATTCTTGATTTGGTTGTTTTTGGCATTTTGTTAAAAATGAATAAAGAAATTATGGCACGTGGGGTGGTATTGTCCGTTATTATTATTGCGATAATTACTTTATTTGCCTAAATTTACTTTTACAAACAACTGATTAATCGGCAAAATGAAATACTATATTATAGCAGGAGAAGCCTCGGGAGATTTACACGGTTCTAATTTGATGAAAGCCTTGTATAAAGAAGATTCCAATGCCGATATTCGGTTTTGGGGAGGTGATTTGATGCAGGCTGTCGGCGGAACTTTAGTAAAGCATTACAAGGAATTGGCCTTTATGGGTTTTGTGGAAGTGCTTTTTCATCTAAAAACTATTTTGAACAACATCAAATTATGCAAAAAAGACATTACTGATTTTCAACCCGATGTGATCATTTTTATTGATTATCCTGGTTTTAATTTACGCATCGCCAAATGGGCCAAAGCGGAAGGATTCAAGACGCATTATTATATTTCACCCCAAATATGGGCCTGGAAAGAAAGCCGAATTGCAGCGATTAAACGCGATGTCGATAAAATGTATGTGATTCTCCCTTTCGAAAAGAATTTCTACGAAGGCAAGCATCATTTTGCCGTTGAATTTGTGGGACATCCACTTATTGATGCCATTCATAATCAAGCCATAATTGACGGCGCTGTTTTTAGAAAACAAAATCAATTGAACGGAAAACCCATCATTGCTATTTTGCCCGGCAGCCGCAAACAGGAAATTACCAAAATGCTTTCGGTGATGTTGAGTGTGGTTGATGATTTTCCGGAATACCAATTCGTGATTGCGGGCGCACCCAGCCAGGAATTTTCTTTTTACGAAGGTTTTATTTCCAATGAAAACATCAAATTTGTCTCGAATCAAACGTATCCTTTATTGCAAAATGCCACGGCTGCATTGGTTACTTCGGGCACGGCTACTCTAGAAACAGCCCTTTTTAAAGTGCCGGAGGTAGTTTGTTACAAAGGCAGTTGGGTTTCCTACCAAATCGCCAAAAGGATTATTACCCTGAAATACATTTCGCTGGTCAACCTGATTATGGACGAAGCAATAGTCACAGAATTGATTCAGGAGAAATGTTCAAAGAAACATATTCGTGAAGAGTTGATAAAAATACTGAACCCTGGTTATCGTCAAAGCCTTTTGCTTAAATACGATGTGTTGGAAGAAAAATTGGGAGGCATTGGCGCTAGCGAAAAAACGGCAAAATTAATTGTGGGGGATTTGAAATAATTCTTAATGTACAATCTTTTTGGCAACTTGGAAGTTTAAATTTACATCAAAAATGTTAGTTTTTGAAGATTTTACTGTAAGAATTTACAAATAATTTTTTGATAAAGAGCTGTTTTTAAAACAATTGTAAAGTTGTCGATGAATTGCAATCATACTTGGCAAAAACACGGGAAATAACCGAAATAATTTTTTTTATGTATTTTTAATACTAAAAAAAATAGGGATTTTTAATACATTTGATAAAAACAGCAATTTATGTTTGTAATGCTGCCAAAAAATAATCGTTTCCGGTTTTTTGCATTAATAATTCCGTACTTTTAACAGTATGAAAGTGTTACAATTCCCTTTAGCGAGAATGACGATTGGTTTTTTGACTGGAATTCTAGTTGCTTATTACTTCAAACCCACTCCTTCTTTTGTGTTTGAATTGCTTTTCATCGCTAGTTGCGTTTTTGTCATCGCTTACTTTTTTTCGAAAAGAAACGCTGCAAACGCCATTTATTTTGGTCTTGCCACTTATTTTCTTGCTTTTGGCATAGGCGCAAGCACTCAAATCATCCATACGGATTCTTTTCAGAAAAGCAACTACATTCACGAGAAATCGATTTTCGATAAACCGCACTTAATTTCTGTTGCCATAAAGGAAAAACTCCGAAGTTCCGCATATAACGACCGTTATATTGTCCTTGTCAACCAGATTGACGGTAAAAAAAAATCAGGGAGAATTCTATTGAATGTTCGAAAAGACAGCTTGAATCATTCCTTCGAAATAGGCACTCATTTGCAAATTAAGGGCAGTTTATATCAAAATACTCCAGCCAAAAATCCGAACCAATTTGATTATGGAAAATACCTTGAAAACAAACAAATCTATGCCCAGATGTATGCCGATGCTTCCGATATCAAAATGGGTTCCATCATGGAAAAAGATATCTGGTATTACACGGCAAAATTGCGGACAAAAATCATACGAAATTTGGAGAAAACCCATTTCAACAAAGCGGAGCTTCATGTTGCCATTGCCTTAATTTTAGGACAACAACAGGATATTTTGCCAGAAATAATTCGGGATTATCAATTTGCCGGTGCAGTCCATATTTTGTCTGTTTCGGGATTGCACATTGGTTTTATTTTGTTGTTTGTGACTTTTATCTTGAAGCCTTTCCCCAACACCCGACGCGGTTCATTTATCAAGTTGATTATTATACTGCTTTCATTATCCTCATTTGGTTTTATGGCAGGATTAGCTCCATCGGTGCTTCGCTCGGTGACGATGTTTTCGTTTGTCGCCATCGGAATGTATTTGAGGCGAAGCACCAATATTTTTCATACTTTGTTGGTTTCCATGTTGCTCATTTTGCTGTTTGAGCCTTCTTTTTTGTTTGACGTAGGCTTTCAATTGAGTTATGTGGCCTTGTTTTTTATTCTTTGGTTGCAACCGTTATTGTCCCAACTTTGGATGCCAAAAACTGTAATTTCGAAATATTTTTGGGATATTCTCACGGTTTCCTTCGCGGCACAAATAGGTGCTTTTCCTCTGAGTATTTATTATTTTCACCAATTCCCGGGATTGTTTTTCGTGACTAATTTGGTGATTATTCCGTTTCTAAGCATAATAATGGGGTTGGGTGTTTTGGTAATGGTTTTGGCGGCCTTCGATACTATTCCACTTTTCTTAGTCCAATTCTTGGAATGGAGCATTTTTATTTTGAATAAAATCATTAATTCCATTGCTTCATTGGAACAATTCATCATTCAGGATATTCCGTTCAATTGGCAGTTGCTGTTGAGTGTTTATGTATTACTAATTGCGACGATTATTTGGTTCAAGAAACCCAGTTTCAACAGAATGGTTTTGGCAATGCTGACCCTGATTGTTTTTCAAATCACCTATTTCCAAACGCATGGGACGGTTCAAAACCAAATGGAATTAGTCATTTTCAACACGAAAAAAAGCAGCTTGATTGCGGAACGAAATGGAGAAAACATCACTGTATATGCCAATGACAGCCTTTTGAAATCAGTATCAAAAAACAAGACGTTTGCTTCTTATTCCATGGGTAATTTCAGCAGTTTGAAAGCCAAAAAAAAATTGCAAAACTTGATTTATTTTAATGGTAAAAAAATCTTGATTGTAGATAGCGTTGCTGTTTATCCAAAAAACAGTCGTCCTGATATTGTTGTATTGACCCAATCCCCCAAAATAAATTTTGAACGGTTTTTGCAAACCACAAAACCCAAAATGGTTGTTGCCGATGGTTCGAATTTCAGGACAATTCAAAAATTGTGGAAAGCCACTTGCCTAAAACAGAAAATCCCTTTTCACGCTACTGGCGAAAAGGGATTTTATAGATTGGAATGAAATTATTTCTTTTTCAAGATACCGTTCGCGACATCCAGCCAGGCTGATGGTCCTCCGGCAACATAACCAGTATTTCCTATGCCTGTAAAGTTTGGTTTGCCATCTTTCTGTGTGGCAGTGGCTAACCAAACGGTAGGAAATCCTTGGATTCCGAATGCTTGTTGCAAGCCTGCATTTTGCGCTTTTATCGCTTCGGATTGTGCTGTTCTTCTTGGATAATCTAATTCTACCAGAACCACATTTTCCTTTGCCCATTTTGCAAATTCTGGTGTTTTCAATACTTCTTTTTGCAAACGAATACACCAACCGCACCAATCGCTACCTGTGAAAAACAGCAACATTGGTTTTTTTGTTTTATTGGAAATGGAAATGGCTTTGTTAATATCAGTTTCCCATTTTAGCTCTTGAGCCTGAACAGCAAAAGAGCCTAATACTAGCAATAAACTTATAAGTGTCTTTTTCATTTTATATAATTTTAAATTTATACTCCAAAAACGGTGCCATTATCTGACAACAGTCGTTAATTTTTTGATGATTGGAAACATGGCTACGGCAAATACTCCAGCAAGAATTAAATCAGAGTCAACATCCAGAAAAAGTAACTCAATCCTTGTTCTTAGGCTATTCTACCAATGCTCTCGCGAAATATTCCCGCTCTTTTCATCCCAATTGTCACGCAAGATATCAAAATCCGAACATAAATGCAATCATTTTGGCTGGAACTATATGGAAAAACTACTTTCATAGTCAGGTTGAAGATGTTCTGAAAGAAATTTAATTATGAAGTTTCCGTAATCTGCCCAGTCTTTTTCTTGTTGTATTCCTTCAAAAATGCGTTTGCCATTATTCCAATACATTAGGGTTCGCTGATTGTCAACCACTTTGAACGGTTTTATCTTTGGCAAAAATTGCTTTTACATCTGGAATTAAGGATTGGTTTTGAAGCGTCTTGAAATTAGAATAGTAATTTAACGGGATAATCTATAAACATGGTGAAAGCAACTGAAAGTAAAAAAGCGAAAAAAAAGGACTGGCTGGATCACCAAAAAAGAGCATTACAATTTCCCAATTATAAATACTACTTTTGATACTTTCGAGTTAAAGTATTTATGTTTAAGAACAGCTTGATTTTGTTGGCGCTCATCTGCTTTTCCGGACTCCGTGCCCAGGAAAGAAATTCGTTGTACAAAACCAAAAAAATTCCCATCACTCGCGATACCATTCATCTGGAAAACACCAGCATTAATTCGAGTAATTTTAAATTGCTTGACGCCAATGAACAATCCGTTGACACCACATTTTACGATATAAATTTTGGGAAAGGAACACTAATTTTAACCGAAAATTTTTCTTCAAGTTCCGATTCGCTAACAGTGTATTATCTAAAACTTCCCGAGTTGCTGACCAAAGAATACCGCATTTATGATGAAAGCAAAGTGGTCAGTAACGAAGCGGCTGCAGGAAGTTTATACAAAGTGGAAGGAGAAAGTTCAACGAAAAAAAACATTCCTTTTGAAGGACTTAACACTTCGGGAAGCATCACGCGTGGCGTGACCATTGGTAACAATCAAAATTCGGTTTTAAACTCCAATCTCGATTTGCAAATCACGGGTAAACTTTCTGAAAAAGTGAGTTTGCGGGCTTCTTTGCAAGACAACAACATTCCGCTCCAAGATGGCGGATATTCGCAAAAACTAGATCAGTTTGATAATGTTTTTATGGAGCTGTTCAGCGAGAAATGGAACATCCGGGCCGGTGATGTTTTCCTCGAAAACCGAAAAACCCAATTCCTGAATTTCAACAAAAAGGCACAGGGAATCGCGGCCAGTTTCGACTTTGGAAAAGAAGACAACAAGACAAATGTTTTTGCTTCAACGGCATTGGTCAGGGGTCAATATGCCAAAAGTGATTTTGTGGGCCAGGAAGGCAATCAAGGACCATACAAATTAATTGGCCAAAGTGGCGAATTGTATGTCTTGGTTATTTCGGGTTCAGAGCGGGTTTACGTGAATGGAATCCTCCTGAAACGCGGCGAAAACAACGATTACACCATCGATTACAATGCAGGGGAAATTATATTTACGCCATTATTTACCATTACTTCCGAAATGAGAATTGCTGTTGAATACCAATATTCCAATCAAAATTACACCCGACTCGTTACCTATCTCGGTGGAAGTCACGAAAGCAAAAAATGGAGTTTTGGCAGTTATTTGTACTCCGAAAACGATTTGAAAAACCAGCCCTTGCAACAAAGCCTTTCGGCAGAACAGGCACAAATTTTGCTCGATGCTGGTGATAATCGAGACTTGATGGTGGCGCCTTCCGCTTATTTAGATTCCTATTCCGACAACAAAATATTGTATAAAAAAACGGTGGTAAACGCTCTTGAAGTTTTCGAATATTCGAACAATCCAGACGCTGTTTTATACAATGTGAGGTTTAGTCAAGTTGGTGCCAATAAGGGGAATTACATCCTGAGAAATACCGCCGCCATTGGCAGGATTTACGAATACATCGAAACCATAAATGGAATTCCACAAGGTAATTACGAACCCGTAATTCAATTGGTTGCCCCAATAAAAACCCAAGTGGCCACTTTTTTGGGTAAATACAATCCCAGCGAGAAAACAGCGATTGATTTTGAAATTAGCGTAAGTAATAACGACAAAAATTTATTCTCTTCATTAGACGATTCGAATAATCAAGGTATGGCGACAAAAATAAATGTCAAACAACGCCTTTTTTCGAAAAAGTGGAACGGAGATGCTTTTGCGAATTATCAGTTTATTGCTAAAGATTTCCGCTCCGTAGAGCGCCTTTACAGCATTGAATTTAGTCGGGATTGGAATTTGGGAACAACTGCCATTGGCAATCAAAGTTATTTGGTTTCGGGTTTGCAAATGATGTTGCCCAAAAAAGGAAACTTAGTTTATCAATTTGAAAAGCTGGATTTCTCTGAGATTTTTTCGGGGAATCGACATATTTTGAATGCTTCCTTTAACTTGAACCATTGGAAGATTCATAGTTTGGGAAGTTTCTTGAATAGCGATGCTACGACTTCCTCATCGAAATTTTTGCGAAACCAAACCCAAGTCAAGTATCATTTCAAGAAAAACTGGATTGGCAGCAGCCTGAAACTGGAAGACAACCAAGAAAAAGACAAAACCACCAATCAATTTTCGGCTTTAAGCCAAAGATTTACACAGTATGGATTTTTTGCCGGTCGTGGCGATAGCACCAAAGTTTTCGTGGAATTGGGGTATTTCAAAAGAGCCAATGACAGCCTGCAAAACGGGATTATTCAAAGGGTGAATAATTCGCAAACGGTTGCCTTACGCTCAAAATTGATTCAAACCAACAAAAGCGATTTGTCTCTTTTCGTGAATTACCGGGTTTTGGATTTTGTGGATCCTACCAAGAAAAACCAACCTTCATTAAATTCCAGAATGATTTACAATGACCGTTTTTTCAACCAATTGCTTCAATCGACAACGGTTTTTGAAACCAATTCGGGTTCCATTCCGCAACAGGAATTTACCTATTTGGAGGTTCCCGTTGGGCAAGGAGTTTATACTTGGAACGACTATAACAGTAATGGAATTCAAGAATTAGAAGAGTTTGAAGTGGCGCCTTTTGTCGATCAGGCCAAATACATTCGGGTTTATTTACCCAACCGAATTTACATCAAAACCCACCAAAATAAATTTTCCCAATCGCTTACTTTTAATCCCAATCAATGGCAAAACGAGACGGGATTCAAAAAAATGCTTTCCTATTTCTATAACCAAACTTCCTATATTATCGACCGAAAAGTGGAGAACAAGGGCGATAATTTCGATTTGAATCCATTTAGCAAATCCGAAGAAAATGTCTTGGGATTGAATTCCAGTTTCAGGAATAGTTTATTCTTTAATCGTGGGAAACAATCGCATTCAGTGACCTATACTTATGTTCAAAACGAAAATAAAAACTTGCTTTCCATAGGTTCACAAGAGGCAAAAAATAGTTCCAATCAATTGCAGTATAACCATTTGTACCGAAAAAGTTGGTTGTTCGGAATGTTTGCCAAAACCATTCAAACCAGTTTAACTTCTGAAAATTATTCCGATAAAAATTTTGAAATCAAAGGTTATCAATTGGCTCCAAAAATCAGTTATTTGTTTTCAAAAAGCACCAGTTGGGATTTGTTTTATGAATTGCAAAACAAGAAAAATCGAATGGGAAGTTATGAAACCTTGCTACAAAACCGCTTTGGAACTTCTTTTTCATACACAGGCGAGAAAAAAATAACAATGAACGGCGAAATTTCTTTTTACCAAAATAAATTTGTGGGTAGTGAATTTTCATCCGTTGGATTTCAAATGCTCGAAGGTTTGCAAACAGGACAAAACCTGACTTGGCGACTGCTTTTGCAAAAGAATTTAACCAATTTTCTCGACATCAATTTCAATTATCAAGGGCGAAAAAGTGAAACTAGCCAAGCCATTCATACAGGAAGCATACAATTGCGGGCTTATTTTTAAAATTTATTTTCAAATAACTTAATGGTTTGATAATACTTTATAAATAAACGCTAACGGCTCTTTGTGTATCTTTAAAAAAAAGAATCTAAATAAATGAATTTCAATTCTTCTCAAAAAACCATCTTGATTGCTCCTTTAAATTGGGGTTTGGGTCACGCTACACGCTGTATTCCCATTATTAAGGCATTACAGGAAAATGATTATATTCCAATTATAGCTTCAGACGGGAATGCTTTGGAGTTACTGCGAAAAGAATTTCCCTATTTGCAATCGCTCGAATTGCCTTCATACCAAATAGAATATGCCAAGAACGGCAAAAATTTTAAGTGGAAACTGTTGAAAAATTGTCCTAAAATGATTGAAGCCGTTTTAGAAGAAAAGAAAATGGTCAAGAAATGGATCAAGAAACATTCCATAGACGGCATCATTTCAGACAATCGCTTGGGGGTTTTTAGCCAAAAAGTGCCTTCGGTATTTATCACGCATCAACTCAACGTAATGACGGGTAGCACCACCTGGATTACCAGCAAACTGCACCAACACATCATCAAAAAATATGTGGAATGTTGGGTTCCCGATTTTGAAGGAATCCCGAATTTAACCGGCAGATTGGGTCATATCAAAAACCCGGATTTCGAACTTAAATACATCGGCCCACTGAGCCGATTGCAAAAAAAAGAAATTCCAAAACAATATGATTTGATGGTTATTCTTTCCGGGCCGGAACCTCAACGCGGCTTATTGGAAGATAAATTAAAAGTTGAAATTCTTGGTTTTAAAGGGAATGTGGTTTTCATTAAAGGCCTAATCGAAAAAGACCAAAAAAAGGAACAAATAGGAACTGTTACGTATTATAATTTTATGAATACCCGCCAATTGGAACAAACTTTTAACGAAAGTGAAATGGTGCTGTGTCGCTCCGGATACACCACCATTATGGACTTGGCCAAACTAGAAAAAAAGGCGTTTTTTATCCCGACTCCAGGTCAGTACGAGCAAGAATATTTAGCCGAAAAGTTCCAAAAAGAAGGTTTGGTTCCTTATGCCAAACAAGATGATTTTACTATGAAAAACATCCTAGAAACAGAAAATTATAAAGGGCTGCCATTGTTGGAAGCCGCTTTTGACTGGAAGGAATTGTTTGGAGTGTTTGAGAAATAAAACCTCCTTTTTGTTATTAAAAAACCCGAATAGGACCAATTAATTCAGACTTATTCGGTTTTTTTGTGCAAAAAATCTAAAGCAATATAGCTTTAATTATAAGGGCTTTGGAGAATTTTACCTCTGCCACTAAACTAAACACTCTTGATTTTTTTAAGTTAAGCTTGAGACTTGGTTTTATATTAAGCAGGCTTGTTTAAAATAAAAAAGCCTGCAAAATTTACTTTGCAGGCTTGAATATTCTTAGAAACTAATTAGTTTTTGATAACTCTTACTGATTTAGAAATATCTCCTTGTTTTAAAACAACAATATAAACACCAGCATTATAACTATTGCCAATTTCTTTATTGTTGATGTCTGAATACTCTACGTTTCGAGATTCTAACAATCTACCTGTAAGATCGTAAGCTGAAACTTTTACGTTTTCGTCACTTGACGATATATAATTTATTTTGAAACTATTTGCAGAAGGATTTGGATATACTTTTAAAGAAAATTCTGTATTTGCAGCAAATTTATCTGTTGCAAGAGTTGCAAAATCAGCACCTGTTAAAGCGATTGAACCACTTGCTGGTCTATAATCTAATCCTGTAAAGATACTTCCGTCTGCCATATTATATGGTGCTGTTAATAATCCGGTACTTGTAGTTTGACTTGTGTTATTATTTGAAGAAAACCAAGTAGCTACATCGTAAGTAGTTGGAGAAGCTGCCACAACCACCTTTGCTGGCACAGTACCTGCAATAATATTGCTTCTGAATTTCAAGGTATTATTTGTTGCATTAGTTTGTGTTGTTGCACCATCTAACACTACACCGTCAAGAAAATCCATAAAAATAGAATTGTGTATTTGAAGTTGTGTATTTCTTCTTAAATGCGCTCCTCTTCTATGTCTAACATTTAAAGTTCCGCCGTTTGGCAAAGTTGTTCTGTAAGTTGGACCCACCAAAGTACAGTTTGAAAAAATACCCGATGTGAATTTAGTTCCATTCGCACTTGTAGAATTGTTATCTGTCTCAAAACAATTGGAGTCAGAAATGTCCGCTGCTGATGGCTCCTTGATGGCCAAACAGAATTGAACCTGACCACTAAAACCATTATCAGCATCAAAATCATCATCAAGACCATTGAAAGCTACAAGGTGTTTGCAATTTACTGCTCCACCAAACCATTCGAATGAATCATCATTAGCATAAGAAACCTGAACATAGTCAATTTTTGTTCCGCTTCCTACAGCACCCATAGTCAATCCATTTATTTCTTGATTAGTTCCGTAGTTGTATCCTGCATATTCTATTCTAACATACTTCAATGAACCAGAATTGTCAGTATCATCCGGAGTTAAACCACCTCCAAATTGAGTGTCTACAGATGCCGTAATACCTTCAATATTGTTTACACCACTATTGATATTGTATGCGCCTTTACCTAATAAAATAATTCCTCCCCAATCGCCTCTATTACGATTTCCTACTGAATTCCCTGATGTAAATACTATCGGGCTTGTAACTGTTCCCTCAGCAATAAGTTTAGCGCCTTTTGTAATAAACAAACCTGCTCCTGCTACATTACTAGCGATAACCACTCCAGGTTCAATAGTTAGTGTAGCACCGTCTTTTACATAAATTTGTCCTCCTAAAGCATAAGTATTCCCTGCTATCCAAGTAGTGTTAGTAGTGATATTTGAAGAAATAGTTACTGTTGGGGTTGGATATACTTTGTTTTGTGGGTTAAATTCCGTCCAACTATCTGTCCACATCGCTTCCGGTGCTGGTGCAAATGCTCCTCTGTACGTTGTTGTGGTAAATTGAGCAAAACCAGTAAAAGTTACTAGTGATAACATTGCGAGTAAGTAAATTTTTTTCATTTTGTGTGTTTGTTTAAATTATATTGCAATATTATTATCGAGATGTAAATCAGGTGTAAACTAAAAGTTACATTAACAATATTTTATTGTTAACTAAACATTAAGAGCCTGATTAGCAATAAACAGGCTCTTTTAGAAATCTAACATTTATGAACTTAGAAATTGTAAGTCATTGTGAAAGAAAAGTTTTGTCCAAATTTGGTTTTCCAAATCAAATCATCCTCCTGCGTATTATACCCATTTTTGTTTTGAGAATCACCAGTGAATACTTTGTTCATGAAGGCATCAAATCCTTTAATCTCTGAGGTTCCCGGTAAATCATTGTTTTGATAAAAAATCAAATCTTGGGCTAATGCATTTTGAACGTTTAATTTGAGTTCAATTTTGTTATTTAAAAAACTTTTAGCCAATTGAAAATCTAACAATGTTCTTGCTTTTTCCCAAAAAGCGGGAGTTTGATTATCTGAAGTTTGGTTTCCGTGAATCGTAATTCTATTTCCAACCCTGTTCATATTGGCCGAAAATGACCACCCCAACTCTTTGTTCAAATATTGTAACCCAGCATTAAAAACGTAAGGAGATTGCCCTTGCAATGGCGTGTCAACTGAAGTTTCGATTAGGTTTGAAATATCTACTTTGGAACGTATAACAGCTAAATTGGAGAAAATTGTTAAATCATCCAAAAATTTATTCTCTTTAGTTCCAATTATAGAACTTAATAAAACTCTAAAATCAATTTCTACCCCATAATTAGTTCCCGCATCAGCATTTTGGTATTGATTTGAGTTGTTAGCTAAAGCTTGGATTTCGATTGGATTTGTAAAATCTTTGTAAAAAGCAGATACCGAAAATATTTGACCTTTCCCAGGGAAAAATTCATAACGTAAATCAGCATTGTAAATATCTGTTATTTTTAGAGTTGGTGTTCCGGCAGTACTAAACCTAGTGGCATTATCGAAAAATAAAAAAGGTGCCAATTCTCTAAATTCAGGTCTATTCAATGTTTTAGATCCGCTCAATCTCAGATTTTGTTTTTTGGTAAGACTATAAATTAAATTTACTGAAGGCAATACATCTAATTGTTTATCATTAACAGTAATTATTTCACCTACATCCGATTTGGAGTTCAGTATTTGGGTATAATCTTCTAATCTTGCTCCCCAAATAATTCTCCATTTATTAAAAATATTCTCAACCATTATATAACCAGCATTCAAATTAGATTCTGCATCATAATAATCACTACCCTTTGTGCCTTCAAAAAGCGTCAAACCACTCACACGTGGAGAAGTCGACACAATACCTGTATTTTCAGAATTAAAGATAGTATTATTGGGTTGAGTAGGTATAGTAGAAGAAAAAGTATTTGTTCCCCAATTTATTCCATTCACTCTTCCATTAAATGGGATATAGCCTAATTGTCTGGCTTCGAATTTTCTGTTTCTAGATTGACTAATTCCACCTATTTTTATATCAGCAGATAAATCGTCAGACAATTCAATTTTTTTACTAGCATCAATTTTAGCGCTAAAAATATTTTCTTTATTATTAGATGTAAAAATTGAGCCCGGAAAATCAGTACCTACTGAGTTTAATACAAAATTTGCTGTTGGCACGGATTGAGTACCATCTGAATATTGAATGTATTCATAAGTATTTCTTCTTTCAGAAGGTATTTCTCGTTGCACATTACTGTATGCTCCAACCCAATTCAACTTAATTTTACTCTTAGGAAGAAAATGTTCTCCTATAAGTTGTCCCGTATAAATTTTATTTTGAGTAAATAATCGGTTTGTAATAACCCCCATTATAGGTTCAGCATCTTGCGCATTTTTTGTTCCAATTCTATCGGTATATCTACTTTCGGAGTTTATACTGTATAAGTTTTTGAAACTAAACCTGTTGTTGGTGTCTAATTTAAGAGAAAGATTCAAAATAGCACCAGTTAACTTTTGTTTACTGTAATTTTTATCGTTAAAACTCTCAAGAACCGATCCAGGAGTTTCGTATGAATTTCGGCTAGTTTCTCCATAAATGTTTTTTACATTATTAGTTACAGATGCTAACAAGCCCAAACTTTGTTCTTCATTAAATTTAAAATATCGACCAAGGGTAAATTGTAGGTTAGTGTCAGGATCAAATTTTCCTTCATTTACACTCCAATCAGTTTGATAATTTTTTGCCAATGTAGCTATTTGTTGGATACTAGTTTCAGTCTTCAAATTTTGTAAAGCGATAAAATCAGTTGAAGAAGGAAAATTAGAGGGCAATCCTGCCTTTATATCGTTTGCTTCAAATTTAGTTTTGTTGGTTGTAATAGTATTGTAACCCGTTCCTACCGAAATGGACTGAAAGTTTTTATCTGGTGTAGATTTAGTATTAATATCAATTACTCCTCCTGCAAATTCTCCCGGTAAATCTGGCGAAGCCGTTTTGTGTATCACTAAATTGTCAAGCATATTCGCCGGAAAAATATCAAATGAGAAAGCTTTTTTATCCGGTTCTGTACTTGGAAGCGGCGATCCATTTAAATAAGTAGTGTTGTAACGGTCATTTAATCCACGGATGATTACAAATTTGTTGTCTTGAATACTGGTTCCGCTAATTCTTTTCAAAACGTCTGAAGTTGTTTTGTCTGGTGTTCTTTTGATGCTTTCAGCCGAAATCCCGTCCGAAACCCTAATACTATTTTTTTGCATTGTCAAAAGCGATTGCACCGATTCCGTTTTTGCCTTAACGGTTCGAATCACTACCTCGTCTAAAACATTCTTTTTTTCGACCAACGAAACCGTCAAATTTGTAACTTCTTTTTCGATAACCTCTACTTCGGTCAGTATTTTGGTTTCGAAACCAAGTGCCGAAAATTCTACGTCATATTTACCAACGGCTACGCTTCTGAAAAAGAAATTTCCATCTATATCAGATTCAGTTGCTAAAGTGGTGTTTTTTATTCTAATAATTGCTCCTGGCAATGTTTTTCCGGTTGATTCCTCAATGATTTTTCCCTTTAATCCTGATTGCTGGGAAAATGATAACTGTACGGAAAGCAAGATAACAAGAAAATAAAATATTTTCATCTTTTAAATAATTTAGTGGGTAATGATATTTTTTGGCAAAGATAATCCCAAATCAACCCCCCTAATGTTAAGTTTAGTTTACCAATTTTTCGATAAAACCTGTTTATGTTAACTAAAAGTAAATTTAATGGAAATTTTAAATGTCTTGTAGGATTTTAGAGCATTAACGAAATTAAAGTTATATTTACTCTGCTTTTTAACAAGTTTGACTTTATAATGTTCTATATTACTAAATTGGGGAAACCTGCAAATTGCTTATGAAAATAGAATAATAGGAGAACCTCCAATGAATATTGCAAGTTTACTCTGCTTCTTGTTGCACTTTTTTGAGTGTAAAGGAAAATTCCGAACCCATTCCAAATTCGCTCTCTACATAAATCTTCTCTTTGTGGGCTTCAATTATGTGCTTCACTATAGCGAGTCCTAATCCTGATCCGCCTTCTGTGCGGGAGCCACTCTTATTGACGCGATAGAACCGTTCAAAAATTCTTGGAAGATTTTGCTTTTCGATACCTTCACCATTATCGGTGATGCGGATTAAAACTTTTTTCTTAGAAAGATTAATCGCGCTAACTTCTGTCAATCCGCCTTCTTTGCCGTATTTGATAGAGTTGACTAGCAAGTTTTCGATCACCTGTTGCAGTTTGTCTTTGTCTCCTTTTACAAAAATGGGTTGGATATGATGATTTTCGAATGCCAAAGTGATTTTCTTTTTCTCGGCCTTCATTTCTAATAAATCAAAAACATTTTGAATCAATTCGACGATATCAAATTCGGAAAATTCCAGATTTAAATCCCCAACTTCCAGTTTGGTAATCATGTCTAAATCTTCGACGATATAGATCAATCGTTCCACCCCTTTTTCAGCACGGCGTAAGTATTTCTTCCGAATAGCTTTGTCCTCCATCGCACCGTCAAGCAGTGTTGAAATATAGCCTTGTACGGTAAAAAGTGGTGTTTTTAGTTCGTGCGAAACATTACCCAAGAATTCTCTTCGGTATTCTTCGCGAATTTTTAACATTTCTATTTCCAGTTTTTTGCCTGTGGCAAACTTCCTCATTTCTTGTGCCAACGTTTCCATATCAGTCGTTATGGGTTGATTGATAAACGTACTGGATTCTAACAAGGAAACATCATCGTATATTTTTTTTACCCTTCTATAAATAAAACGTTCTACTCTATATTGTATAACAAGAAACGAAAAGGTGTATATAATGAAAAGTATAATTATCCCAAACAAAAGCATGTCCTTTTGGGTAAAGGTAAAAAACGCTTTGGCCAATATCATCGACACTACCGTGACAAAAAGGCTAATGTATAAAGCTGAAATTACGGCAAACTTATAGGTTTTTTTAAAACTTATTTTCATCTTTCAAAGTTGGGAGATTCGTACAAATTTAAGATAAAAATTACACTTCAAATTTATAGCCAACTCCTTTAATGGTTTTAAAAAAATCATCACCAATTTTTTCACGAAGTTTTCTGATATGGACATCTATGGTTCTCCCTCCAACAACCACTTCATTGCCCCAAACCTTATCTAAAATTTCGTCGCGTTTGAACACTTTTCCTGGTTTTGAAGCCAATAAATAAAACAATTCGAACTCTTTGCGGGGCAAAGCAATTACCACATTATCTTTAATAATTTTATATTCTTCGCGATTAATTTCAATCCCTCCCACGTTCAGGGTTTCGCTGCTTTTTTCTTGTTCTTTCAAGCGTCTCAACAAAGCTTTTACTTTACTTACCAATAATTTTGGTTTAATTGGCTTTGAAATATAATCATCAGCACCCGCATCAAAGCCAGCCATTTGCGAATAATCTTCGCTTCTGGCGGTCAAAAAAGCAATAATTACATTATTCAATTCTGGTATTTTTCTAATGATTTCGCAAGCTTCCATTCCGTCCATTTCCGGCATCATTACATCCATAATAATTAGGTCTGGCATTTCTTTTCTAGCTTTTGACACCGCTTCTCTTCCGTTTGAAGCCGTAAAAATTTGATATCCTTCGTGGGAAAGATTGTAACCAACAATCTCTAAAATATCCGGTTCGTCATCAACCAGTAAAATTTTGGTATTTCGTTTTTTCATAAGAGCGCGATAATAATTTAGGTTTTTAAATGTAAATATAAAACAAAACCATTGTACGTATTAATTAATTTTTAATATCTTAACCATTTGGTAATACGTTCTGAACAAATCAGTAACACGAAAATTAGAGATTACCTAAATATTTATAGAACTAAATTGAATACGCAAGAAGGGAATACTCCCAAAAACAGCTATTAAGAATCCTATATTTGAGGTCATTCCCCAAATCCCAGGATTAATATTCATTAAAATTTGTTTTTAACAAGAATGTCTCTAACTTCTTTCACGTAGTATTTTAGTTAATTTTCAGCCAAATAATCCACGAAAATGGAATTTTATTCATTTTGGTATGCTATTTGAAAAGTTTTTTTATACCTTTACTTTTTGAAATTAAAATGATGTTAAAAAACTACTTATATATCGCCACTTTACTGGGTTTTTTCTTTACCGCGAGCCTCTCGGCTCAAGAAACAAAGCAACAATCCAAACTTCAAGAAACCGCCAACATTGAGGGTTTAAACTTGTATCCAAATCCCGTGAGCAATGGCAAAGTATTCATTACATCAAAAAATGACTCCGACAAAGAAATAGTTATTTTTGACGTTTTAGGCAAAAAAGTGCTTCAAACAACCATTAGCTCAAGAGAACTTGGCGTTTCTAATTTATCACCTGGCGTTTACATCATCAAGATAAACGAAGCTGGAGCAACTGCCACAAGAAAGCTTATCGTAAAATAACGAAATCTCACACTTCTTCTTAATTTAATGATTTTTTTACATTGATTCTTTCTTGTAGAAGAAAACTATTCCTATATTTGCATAACTAATTTAAAAAAAATGTTATGAAAAAACTTTACTTTTTATTACTCGCATTAATTACTCTAAATGCTTTCTCACAAGGTACAATAAATTTTGACGATAGTACCAAGTGGACTCAAGGCTCTTTAGCTTTTGGAAGTTACTCTAATCACAGTTATACTGACGGTGTCTTTACAGCTACTTGTGTTGACGTTATTAGAAACGGAATAGCCGCTCAAGATGGTTTTGCTGGAGGGTTTGGCACTTTTTCATTACGATTGCAAAACGATGCGACTACTGAAGTAAACATTGCAATTGCTTCTGGTGGAGTTGGAAATTTTTCATTCAAAGCTAGACGATGGGACGGAACTCCTGCAGTCGATTTTAATGTTGAATACTCAACAAATGGAGGAGCAAACTGGACCGTATCATCTGTAATTAACTCAACAATAACTACAGATTCTGATTGGAAAACCATTGTAGGAACAATAAATAGTGCAAATACTAATGTTTTAATTAAAATTAAAGCAAATACAGCTGGAGAAAGATTAATGATTGATGATTTTTCTTGGACATCACCAAGTACCGACCCATCAATAATCATATCTTCTCCTTCTAATGGAACTGTTTTTAATCCTAACACTTCTAATGTTAATGTTGCTTTATCAATATTTAACTTCAATGTAGCTAATGGAACAGGAAATGGCCATATTCATTACACAATAAATGGAGGCTCAGCAGTTATGAAATACGACACTACTCCTATTGCTGTTCCTACAACTCCGGGAGCATACACAGTATATGTAGAATTAGTTGATAATGCTCATGTCCCAATAGTTCCCGCAAAAAACGCTACAGTTACATTTCAAGTTGCCGCTTTAAATGTAGTTACAGACTTAGCTGCTTTAAGAGCTGATGTATTGGCAAATGGTGTTGGAAAATACTACCAGGTATCAAGCACGCCTGTAATTACTTATGCAAGAACAACAAGAAATCAAAAATACATTCAAGATGCAACTGCCGGTATTTTAATTGATGACCTTTCTGGAACAATCTCAACACCAATGATTGCTGGTGACGCTATTTCTGGATTAAAAGGACAAGCTTCTTTATTTAGTGGCGTTCTGCAACTTTTACCATTAGAAAATGCAAGTGTAGCATCTTCAGGAAACACAATTACACCTCAAGTCGTTACAGCTGCTAATATTGCAGCAAGTATTGAGACTTATGAAAGCGAATTAGTGCAAATTAACAATGCTTCATTTACAACTGCTGATGGAACAATAGTTTTTGCAACTAATACAAATTATAATTTAAATGATGGTTCAGATATCACCTTTAGAGCTATGTTTTCTGAAGCAAATTATATAGGAGGAATTGTTCCGTCTGGTGCAGCAAACAGAGTAGTTTTAGTAGCTGAATTTAATGGAACTGCACAAATTGTATCTCGTTCATTAGCAGATACTACCTTATCGGTAAACCAAAACTCAATCTCAGGATTAAATGTATATCCAAACCCAGTAAAAGACGGTAATTTATACATCACTTCTAATAGCAGCAATGCTAAAACCGTTGCAGTATATGACATTTTAGGAAAACAAGTTTTAGAATCTAAAACTTCAAATAACACTTTAAATGTTTCCAACTTAAAAAGCGGCGCATACATTGTAAGAATCACCGAAGACGGAAAAACGGATACTAGAAAATTAATTATTGAATAATTGATTTTAAATTATATTTTAAAAACTCCAATTGTAAAGTTGGAGTTTTTTTATTTAATTACTTTTGTAAAAAAAATTCTTGACTTCAACTCCTGACATATTTACCATTTCAAGCCAAAAACAGTTTGAGAAAACCGCCTTGAAAGTATTTCGTTTTCAATACGAAAACAATACGGTTTATCATGAATTTTGCGATTTTCTGAAAACAGATCTTCATAAAGTAAAATCATTACAACAGATTCCGTTTTTGCCTATTCAGTTCTTCAAAAGTCATGAAGTGGTGTCCAGTACCAATCCAGTTCAGGAAATCTTTACTAGCAGCGGAACTACCGCAATGATTACCAGCAAACATTTGGTTACCGATGTTTCTTTATATGAAGAAAGTTACCGAAAAGGTTTCTCCCAATTTTATGGCAATATCGAAGATTATGTTGTTTTAGCCTTGCTTCCTTCCTATATGGAAAGAGAAGGATCCTCCTTAATATACATGGTCAAGGATTTAATCGAATTATCCAATCATCCTGAAAGTGGTTTTCACCTGCACAGTCATGACGAACTGATTGCTAAACTGATAGCTTTAGACCAAGTCGGTCAAAACGTCATTTTGATTGGCGTTACTTTTGCCTTGTTAGATTTAATCGAGAAACAGGTTTTTCATTTGAAACATACCATTATCATGGAGACAGGCGGCATGAAGGGTAGGCGTAAAGAAATGATCCGGGAAGAATTGCACGAACAATTGTGCAAAGGATTTGGCGTCACTGCCATACATTCTGAATATGGAATGACCGAATTGTTATCGCAGGCTTATTCTTTGGGGAATGGCATATTTGAATGTCCTTCCTGGATGCAAATCCTCATTCGCGATACCGAAGACGCTTTAACCTATGTTGGCTCGGGAAAAACGGGAGGCATTAACGTCATTGATTTGGCGAACATTAACTCTTGTTCGTTTATTGCTACTCAGGATTTGGGCAGAAAAAATCCCAACAATTCATTCGAGGTATTAGGACGTTTTGATAATAGTGATATTCGGGGTTGTAATTTGATGGTTGTTTGAAACCACTATACTATTTAGGGCATTAGGCTTTCAAAGTCAGGGCTTCTCCTTCAAACTGAATTCCATTCCATCCTGTTTTTATAAAATTACGGATGTTTTGGTGGTTGGTTCCTTCCGGATTTCCTACTACTTCTTCAAAATAATACCCTCCGAAACAAGCCAAGGTTTCGGCCTGGGACAAGTTTTGCAATTTTGCAAAAGCAAATAATTTACAAGAACCCGAGTTTTCTCCAGCGGCATTGTGTTGGATTCCATTGTCGAAAGCCGTTGGAGTAAAATCGTAATTTTCTTCAATAACGGCAATGGTTTCAGGAAATGTAATTGCGTTTGGCGTTTGTTTTAATTTTTCTAAAAAGGATGCGATGCTCATTATGTTTAGTATATTATTCTGATAGTTTTTTATTTTCTTTGACTGTAACTTTCCCCCCAACCACCACTACAATTTCCCCTTTAGGCGGTTTATTTTCAAAATGGCTCAACACTTCCCTTACTGTTCCTCGTACATTTTCTTCGTGCAGTTTTGATAATTCCCGTGAAACGCAAATGGGCCGGTCTTCGCCAAAATAAGTGATAAATTCGGTTAACGTTTTGACTAATTTATGGGGTGAAACATACAAGAGCATCGTTCGGGTTTCTTCAGCGAGTGCCAAATATCGGGTTTGTCTTCCTTTTTTGTCAGGCAAGAAACCTTCAAAAACGAATTTGTCGTTAGGCAAACCGCTATTGACCAAAGCGGGCACAAAAGCCGTTGCGCCTGGCAAACATTCCACCTCAATTTTGTTTTCAACACAAGCCCTAGTGAGCAGAAATCCAGGGTCAGAAATCGCCGGTGTTCCCGCATCCGAAATTAAGGCAATGGTTTCTCCGGCTTTCAAACGCGAGATTAAATTCTCGACCGTTTTGTGTTCGTTATGCATGTGATGACTGTGCATGTGCGTGCCAATATCGAAATGTTTCAGTAATTTTCCGCTGGTTCGCGTATCTTCGGCGAGAACCAAATCGACTTCTTTTAGAATTCGAATCGCCCGAAAAGTCATGTCTTCGAGATTGCCAATGGGCGTTGGGACAATGTATAATTTGCCCATTTATGCGAATTTTTTCTCGATGATTTCGATAAACCGCTGTGAATAATCTTCTTTTCCTTCCCAACTGTTATAATCCGGTTTTACCATATCTTCGATGAAGTTTTGGGCTTCCTCAAAACTGTCATAAGTGATTAATTGGTTTAAAACACGGTTGTAATCTTCGTCGCTGTTGCCAAAAAGGTGTTTCACAAATGCGATTCTGTCATTTAAATCGATGTGTATTCCTTTTGCGAATGTATCGTTTAAGGAGACTGTTTTTGGCTCAATATCATTTGGATTTAATTCCATTTCAGCAGGTGCCTCTTCTTTTTCTTCTTGAAAATCAGTTGCACTTGGAAGGTCGAAGGCTATTGGAGTTGGTATTTCTTGGCTTTGATCCACTTTTACAAACAAGGTTTCCGAATAATCTCCGCCCAATAAATCCATAAAGGAAATTTGGACTTCTTCGGGTTTAGTTTCGATTTCCTCCGCTGAAATTTCTTCCTCTTCCTCTAATTCAAATGCGGGTTGGAATCCGACATCACTTAATTCTTCATCCAAAGATTCCGCAATGATTGCTTCCTCTAATTCAATTGCTGGAACTTCTTCTACTACTTCCTCGATTTCTTCTGCAACAATTTCTTCAATGCTGATTTCCTCTTCAATGATTTCTTCAACTACAATTTCATCTTTAACCTGAATTGGCTTGCTGTCTAACAAATGGTTTTCTTCGAAAAATTGTTTCATTTTCTCTACAATTTCGGCTTGACCAATCGTTGGTTTTGCTCCTTCAAAATGTTCTTCGACAAATTGTAAAATGGCTAATTTTTCATACAGTTTTCTTGTTTCAATGCACAATTGATTGATGTCAGATTTGTTTTTAATTTGTAAAACCCTGTGTGCGATGCTCATTAAGTCGGCTTCCAATTTTTTCTTCATAACATTTGAAATTATAGTGAGTAAGATGTGTCTTTTTTTAATAAATGGCGGCTTAATTTTTTATTTAACAAAAAGAGAAACGGTGCGTTACTCCCAATATTATTATTTTGCAAATAAGTGCTCGCGAATGTTCGATTTGATAAAAATTTTCTACTTTTGAAACGATGTAAAAGTATAAAATTTTATGTCGGTTTGTTTCGCTACAAAGTAATAAAAACTAATCCTTTTTAAAGCCAGAAAAATACAAAATGTTTCTCGAAAATACAGTAAATCATAAAGAGCAATTTGGTTGGATCGAAGTTATTTGCGGTTCCATGTTCTCGGGCAAAACCGAGGAACTCATTCGCAGGCTAAAGCGCGCGCAATTTGCCAAACAAAAAGTGGAAATTTTTAAACCAGCCATTGACACCCGTTATCACGATGAAATGGTAGTGTCACACGATGCCAATGAAATTCGCTCCACACCGGTTCCGGCCGCTGCCAATATTGCTATTTTGGCGCAAGGCTGCGATGTCGTTGGCATTGATGAAGCCCAGTTTTTTGATGATGAAATCGTGAAAATTTGCAATGATTTGGCCAACCAAGGTATTCGTGTCATTGTTGCCGGATTGGATATGGATTTCAAGGGCAATCCTTTTGGTCCAATGCCAGCATTAATGGCCACTGCTGAATATGTGACTAAAGTTCATGCTGTTTGCACTCGCACAGGAAATCTGGCCAATTACAGTTTCAGAAAAACGGATAATGACAAATTGGTCATGCTTGGCGAAACCGAAGAATACGAACCTTTGAGTCGCGCGGCTTATTTTTATGCAATGAAGAAAGAGGAGGGGCAGTAAATCCTAATCCCAACCCAGTCATTGCGAAGAATGAAGGAACCCAAAGGAGTGGGAGTTGAGTTTAGATAAAGTGCTAAAAAATAAAACCCTTTCAAATGTTTAGATTTTGAAAGGGTTTATTGTTTTTAATCTCAAATGGTTCAATTCCTCGGGGCTCTGCCTAGGAAAAGGAAAGTTTGAAAACCTAGGTTTTCATAGAGCTAAAAAATAAGTTCTTAGCCGATTAATACCCCGGTGGCTCTGCCACGAGGTAGTTTATTAAAAAAAGCAAAAAGTTATACCAATTAGAATTTAAAATAGTTTTTTTGTTTGTCCTTATCCAGCCCTCTCTATAGGAGAGGGAGTAAAGATTGGATTGTTTTATAAGTCTAAATGGTATTACTTTTCGATTAGTATCATCAAGAAAAATGGCGAAATACGATTGTGAGTCTCGATAGGTTATTCTTGTGGCTGGAATGTTTTGTCCTAAAATAGTTTTGACAATTAAAAACCCTTCCAGTTCTTCAGCGGTTATATTCACTTTGCTGATGTCTTCCAAATTTTGTTCGGCTGAAATTTCCAAGGCGTTTTTAATAGCTATTCTAAATTTCCTTCGTCACAATTTGCATCGTTTCGCGGCTTACTTGTTTTAGAATAACCATTTTGTTTTCTTCAACGGTTAGTGCTGCTTTTTCGTCGAAATGGCGAATGGTGTACAAAGTCACATTTTCGGTAAAATCAACCTTGAATTTTTTAGACAAAATCGCATTCAAATCCTTGAAATTGCCAAACTTGTCTTCCACACATACTGAAAAACTGATGGCAGAATTTTGAATCAAGTTTACTTTTAATTTGAATTGGTGAAACAAGGCAAAAATTTCGCTGATGTTCTCTTCCATGATAAAAGAAAAATCTATTGAAGAAAGCGAAATCAACAATTGGTTTCTTTTGACGATAAAACAAGGTAAATAAGGTTCTAAATCAGCACCTTTAGCAACGCTCGTTCCTGGCAACAAGGGGTTTATAAACGATTTTACATACAAAGGGATTTCTTTTTTCTGTAGCGGTTGCAAGGTTTTTGGGTGAATAACTGTGGCTCCGTAAAAAGCTAATTCGATGGCTTCTCGATAGGAAATTTGGTTCAGCAAACTGGCATTTTCAAAATATCTTGGATCGGCATTCATTACACCAGGAACATCCTTCCAGATAGTAACACTTTCTGCATTCAGGCAATAAGCAAAAATGGCGGCCGTATAATCCGAACCTTCACGGCCTAAGGTTGTGGTAAAATTGTTTTCGTCAGAACCCAAGAATCCTTGCGTGATGTTCAGTGTTTTTCCTTTGACATTCTTGGAGATGTTTTTCTGTGTCAACTCCCAATCCACTTCGGCATCTCTGTAGTTTGAATCCGTTTTGATGAAGTTTCTCACATCAAGCCATTGGGTTTTGATACCCATAAAATTCATAAAATGACTTAAAATAGTGGTCGAAATCAATTCGCCATAACTTACGATTTGGTCGTAAACAAAATTGTAATTGGGCGATTTGTTGTGGTTCAAAAAATATTCCAAATCTGAAAATTGGGTGTTCACCGCCGCAAAAACGTCGTTTTTATCATCTTCGAATAAATCCAACAGGATTTCATTGTGGTATTTTTTTACTTCCTGAACTGATGATTGCAATTCCGGTGATTTGTCGAAATAGTTTTTAATTACAAGTTCAAGGGCGTTTGTGGTTTTCCCCATGGCTGAAACCACCAATAATACGTCTTCGTAACCTGCTATTTGCAAAACATTATATACGTTTTTAATTCCTTCGGCATCTTTCACGGAAGCGCCACCAAATTTGAATACTTTCATTTTAAATTTAGGTTTCAGGTTTCAGGTTTCAGAATGATGTCTGAAACTTGAAAGCGATTTGTTTATATATTTATTGGTCTTTTTTCTAGTATTCTTTGGGCGTGACGCTCTCGTATAGACTTAAACCAATTAATAATTTTCCGGTTTTGACTCCAGTCATTGCGAGGTACGAAACAATCTTTTGTAGAGGGTCTAGACTGAGGATTTCTTATTTTAACTTGTTGTCAACAAAATAGTTGATTGCGTCTTCACTCATTTGCGCCACTCTCCAATCGCCGAGAACTTTAGCGCCTGATTTTTCATAGAATTCGATGGCTGTTGTGTTCCAATCCAGAACATTCCATTCAATTCGTCGAACTTTGTCTTTCTTGCCTTGCTTAATGATTTCGGAATACAGTGCATAACCTAATCCTGTTCCACGCATTTTGTCTTTCACCACCAAGTCTTCCAAGTGAATTGTTTTTCCTTTCCAAGTGGAGTACCGGTAATAATATAAAGCTATTCCAACTATTTCTGAATCCACTTCGGCAACAAAAACCTGAAATAATGGTACTTCACCAAATCCATCTCGAGTTAAATCGTCAACTGTTATTAAAACGGCATCAGGCTCTTTCTCGAAAGCTGCTAATTCTTGAATAAGTCCCAAAACCGCCTCCATGTCTTCGGGATTTCCTTTTCTAATAGTCATAATTTTCTATTTATAATTGGTTTTTTGGATTCGAAAAGTATGCTTTTATTTGGGAAATTTAATACTTTGAATCGCAAATATACAATTCTGTTAAACGAATGAAATAAAATTAAATCATTTTCACAAAAAATCCGATATTTGTGACTTCAAAACAACTACAACGATTTCGTAATGGAAGAGCGCAACAAGACTTTAGGAGAGTTTATCATCGAGAACCAAAATGCCTTTCAATATTCGTCAGGCGAATTATCCAGAATTATTAACTCAATCCGGTTAGCCGCAAAAGTGGTGAATTACAAAGTAAATAAAGCCGGTTTGGTCGATATTATCGGAAGAGCAGGAGCGCAAAACATTCAAGGCGAAGACCAACAAAAATTGGATGTCTACGCCAATGATGTTTTTATTCAAACGTTAATAAACCGTGAGATTGTTTGCGGTATTGCCTCCGAAGAAAATGATGACTTCATAACTGTCGAAGGCAGTGATAGCAGTCACAATAACAAATATGTGGTTTTGATAGATCCGCTTGATGGTTCGTCCAATATTGACGTAAATGTTTCGGTAGGGACTATTTTTTCTGTTTTTAGGAGAATTACACCAATGGGAACGCCCGTTACACTTGAAGATTTCTTGCAGCCCGGAATCAACCAAGTTGCCGCAGGATATGTTATTTACGGAACATCTACAATGCTTGTTTACACTACGGGTCACGGTGTAAATGGATTTACCTTGAACCCGGCGATTGGAACATTTTACCTGTCGCATCCTAATATGCAATTCCCAAAAGAAGGAAACATCTACTCGATAAACGAAGGAAATTATGTCCATTTTCCGCAAGGAGTAAAAGATTACATCAAATATTGTCAGCTTGAAGAGGAAGAAAGGCCTTATACTTCGCGTTACATCGGAAGCTTGGTTTCAGATATTCATAGGAACATGATAAAAGGAGGAATTTATTTGTATCCAACGAGTTCCAAAGCGCCAAAAGGGAAATTGCGTTTGCTTTATGAATGCAATCCAATGGCGTTTATTGTCGAGCAAGCCGGAGGAAAAGCATCTGATGGATGGAGCAGAATAATGGAAATTCAACCCACTGAATTACATGAAAGAGCACCGTTCTTTTGCGGAAGTTATACTATGGTCGAAAAAGCGGAAGATTTTATGCGATTGGCCAAATTAAGCAAATACTAATACAAAAATGACGTCCAAAATTACACTGCCCCCAAAAAATTTAGACACTGTTTGGGGCATTTTTTATGGATTATGAATGCAAATTGCTTGTAGTTAGTCAGTTAATGTATAGCTTTTATCTGTTGGTGTTTATCCTAGAATATGATATTTTCGTCGAAGTTTGGTGATCATTACATGGTTTGCAACAGCCCTTTTGTTAGTGACAATTTCATATTACATGGGTATTGTATCCTTGTTATTGGACTGTTTTACAATGGGATTGGTGTTATTTGAAGGTGCGTCCTAAAAACTAAACGAATCATTTTAAGATAGGTCAAAAGCAACTGCTACATCTTCAAATAAAAATCCTTTGTCAAGGCGGTATATTCTGGGGTATAAATATGTCGTGCGGTTTCGATGATTAATTCATCGACCCGTAATGTTCGATTTTCGTTTCGACTAAAAGCCAGTAGACTGCGTTTGGTTTCGGTAGTTGGAGTTCCTTTTACGCGCGTGATTTTTAGGGGGAATAGTTTATATTTTTTGGCCAAAGCCAAGAAATTTTCCTCTTCCTTAAAAGGAATAATAACGGAGAAGATTCCGTTTTCAGTAAGCAACAAAGCGGCTGCTTCAACCAAATCTTCAAAAGGCATAGCGTCTTGAAAACGGGCCAAGTCTCGTTGGTCGTTACTGGATTTGTAATCTTCGGAATAAAAAGGGGGATTGGAAACGATTAAATCATATTCGTCTTCTGGTTCTTCGACAAATTCGTCCAAAGCTGCGTGAAAACAAAACAAGCGGTCATTCCAAGGGGAATTTTCGAAATTATCCGTAGCCTGTTCGAATGCATTTTCGTCGATTTCAAGAGCGTCAATTTGGCTGGCCGAACTTCTTTGCGCCAACATCAAAGCAATAATTCCTGTTCCGGTTCCAATGTCCAAAATGCTAAAAATATTTTTTTCTACGGGTGTCCAAGCGCCAAGCAAAACTCCATCTGTTCCAATTTTCATGGCTGTTCGATCTTGTTCAAGAGAGAATTGTTTGAATTGAAATTTGGACATAAAGATTTTAGATTGTAGATTACATATTTTCGATTAACCGAATAAACAAATAACCGATTAACCCTTTTTACAAATACATTTCAATCAAGCCTTCGGGCAAATCCATAATGACTTTTTTGTTTTCCCGGTCTATTTTAACTAAGAAATGGTCAATCATCGGAATTAGAATCTCGATGTCACCTTTGAGAACTTCAAACAGCGGTTGGGCCGTGCTGTCGTTGATGGATTGAATTATTCCAACCAAGCCAAGACGTTTGTCTTGGACTTCAAAACCAATTACTTCGTGAAAGTAGAATTTGTTACCGGTAAGTTTTGGCAATAGTTGCAGAGGAAGATATAAATCATTACCCACTAAAGCATCGGCTTCTTCTTCGGTATTCACATCTTCAAAACGAATTCTAAGAAAGTCGTTTTTGTGTAATGAACTGCTTTCAATAAAAAAAGGAACCAGGTGTTTGTTGCATTCAACAAACACTGATTCCAAGTTTTCGTACAACTCGGGTTCGTCTGTATCTAAATAGGCTAAGACTTCCCCTTTGAAACTAAATTTTTTTGCGATTTTACCTAAATAGAAACAATCCTCTTTACGCATCGTCGCTTGAAAATTACGCTTCTGTAGTTTCGTTATTTTGCTCCGCCTGTTCGCTTACGCTCGAGTCTTCAGCAGCAGGAGCTTCTTCAACTTCTGCAACAGGAGCTTCTTCAGCAACGACAACTTCTTCTTCAACAACAGGAGTTGCGGCAGCGATAGCATCCGCTTCTGCTTGAGCAGCTGCGGCTAAACGTTTAGCATTTACTTCTTTTTCAGCTTTTAAAGCTTTAATTTTAGCATCAGCTTGGGCTTTTGTCAAACCTTCTTTTTTAGCATCAACTTTTCCTGATTTTGCTTCTAACCAAGCAGCTAATTTTGCGTCAGCTTGTTCTTGGGTCAAAGCTCCTTTACGAATACCTCCATCAAGATGGTGTTTCAATAAAGCTCCTTTGTAAGAAAGAATAGCTTTAGCGGTATCAGTAGGTTGAGCACCATTGTGCAACCATTTTACTGCGCTATCCAAATTTAATTCGATAGTTGCAGGATTTGTGTTTGGATTGTAAGTACCAATTTTTTCTAGGTATTTACCATCTCTTTTTGAGCGAGCATCAGCTGCTACAACCCAGTAAAACGGTTTTTGCTTTTTACCGTGTCTTTGTAATCTAATTTTTACTGACATAATCGTATGATTAAATTTTGAGGTACTCGACCTCGATTAATTAAGGGCACAAAGATACATTTTTTATCGATAAATACTAATTCGGTTTATTTTTTAATTTTTATACGATTTTGATTTATAACAAGAGTTCGTGTTCTATAAAGAAAAAATGGATAGCCTCGATTTACGCCTCTTTTTATTGGTCTATCTTAAAATTTCATCGCAACTAAAAACTTCCTTTAATCGAATGCCTTTTTCTGTTTGTTCGACAGTAATGATTTCGTTGTGGGCGTCGTGTTCCAAGAACAAATAATAATTGTTTTTGACGGCAGCATTCAGGAATTTTGATTTTTCGGGCATTGTTAAAAGCGGTCTTGTATCATAACCCATAACATACGGAATGGGAATATGTCCGGCTGTTGGCAATAAATCCGCCATAAAACAAATGGTTTTATCTTGGTATTGAATGTGCGGAATCATCATTTTTTCAGTGTGGCCGTTGACGAAGAAAACCCCAAAATCAAGTTCCGATTTTTGGACAAAATCGTCTTCTGGTAATTGCATAAAATACAATTGTCCGCTTTCTTGAATTGGCAAAATATTTTCGGATAAAAACGAAGCTTTTTCACGAAGATTGGGTTTTGTGGCCCATTCCCAATGGTTTTCATTGGTCCAATATTTTGCATTTTTAAATGCAACTTCATAACCGGTTTTGTCCATGTTCCATTGCACGCTTCCGCCACAATGGTCAAAATGCAGGTGCGTCAAAAAAACATCTGTAATATCGTCGCGATGAAAGCCAAATTTCGCCAGGGATTTGTCCAAGGAATGCGTTCCCCAAAGAGAGTAATACCCAAAAAACTTCTCGGATTGTTTGTTTCCCATTCCGTTATCAATCAAAATCAAGCGATTACCATCTTCGATGAGTAAACAACGCGCGGCCAAATCAATGAGGTTGTTTTGGTCGGCAGGATTGGTTTTGTTCCAAATGGTTTTGGGTACAACACCAAACATGGCACCACCATCGAGCTTGAAATTGCCTGTTTCTATGGGATATAATTTCATTAATTATTATTATTTTTCAATTCAAAACAAAGTTAGTGAATACATTTTCTTTAATTATATAACCAAATCAACTTTTTCTATCCAATAATAGTTATAAAAATGTTATGATATTTGACATCAAGCCTAAATTGTAATATCTTTGCGCTTTATTTAGACAAAATCAAAATAACGATTATGAAATGAGCAATCTGGAAATTATTTTTTAAAGACTATATTTCTTTTGCGAATTCCATTTTCAAGTAAAAATCAATAAAAACGCACGAATGATAAAGGTTTCTGATACTGCCAAAAAGAAAATCATCGACTTGATGAAAGATGATGGTTTTGATGCTACAGTCGATTATGTAAGAGTTGGCGTGAAAAGCGGTGGATGCTCGGGTTTGTCTTATGATTTGAAGTTTGACAAAAACAAAGGTGACGACGATAAAATATTCGTGGACAACGATATAACAATTGCAGTGGAGAAAAAATCGTTTCTGTATTTAGCCGGAACAATCTTGGAATTTTCGGGCGGATTAAACGGAAAAGGATTTGTTTTCAATAATCCAAATGCTAGTAGAACTTGTGGATGCGGAGAGAGTTTTTCACTTTAAATTAATCTAAAACACCAAAAAAATCTAAAAAAATCTAAAAAATTGGCAAAATATAGTTCTTTCGAAGAAATGGAAGTTTACCAAAAAGCTTTGTCTTTTGGCGCTAAAGTATATAAACTAACATTATCGAATCAACAAATTAACAGAGATTTTGGATTAAAAGACCAATTACAAAGAGCAGCATTGTCTATCTCAAACAATATTGCCGAAGGTTTTGAAAGAGAGACTAAAAAAGAATTAATTAGATTTTTATATTTTTCAAAAGGTTCAGCGGGCGAATGTCGAAATATGTTAAATTTTTTGAAATTATTGGAATACATAAATGAGGAAAATTTTTATGACCACAGAAATGATGTTATGGAAATATCAAAACAATTAGGAAATTATATTAAATATTTAAAAAATCTTGAAATTGAAAACAAGAAGTCTTAATTACTTCTTTTTGATCTTTTAGATTTTTTTAGATTTTTTAAATTTAAAATTATGTCAAAATACACCGAAGACCATTTAAGAGTTGAACTCGAGACAAAAGAATACGAGTACGGATTTTACACTGATTTAGAATCGGATACTTTTCCTGTTGGCTTGAACGAGGACATTGTTCGCGCTATTTCCCATAGGAAAGAAGAACCACAATGGATGACCGATTGGCGCATCGAGGCTTTTCGCGCTTGGGAAAAAATGATTGAACCAGAATGGGCTAATGTGCATTATACCAAACCTGACTTTCAGGCCATTTCTTATTATTCAGCTCCAAAAGCAGTAGATCCCAATAAAACACTTGACGATGTAGATCCTGAGCTTTTGGAAATGTACAAAAAGTTAGGGATTTCTGTCGATGAACAAAAAATGATGAACAATGTCGCTATGGATATTGTGGTCGATTCGGTTTCAGTGGCGACAACATTCAAGAAAACTTTGGGCGAAAAAGGAATTATTTTTATGAGTATTTCCGAAGCCATCAAGGAACATCCTGAATTGGTAAAAAAATATCTTGGAACAGTTGTTCCGCAAAAAGACAATTTCTATGCGGCATTAAATTCGGCTGTTTTCTCTGACGGAAGCTTCTGTTACATTCCAAAAGGGGTAAAATGCCCAATGGAACTTTCAACCTATTTTCGAATCAATCAAGCCGGAACCGGTCAATTCGAAAGAACATTGCTAATCGCCGATGAAGGCAGTTATGTAAGTTATTTGGAGGGTTGCACGGCTCCAAGTCGTGACGAAAATCAATTGCACGCAGCCGTTGTTGAACTGATCGCCATGGATGGGGCAGAAATCAAATATTCGACCGTTCAAAACTGGTATCCTGGAAATAAGGAAGGAAAAGGCGGAGTTTTCAACTTCGTGACCAAAAGAGGTTTGTGTGAGAAAAACGCAAAAATTTCTTGGACACAAGTCGAAACAGGTTCTGCCGTAACGTGGAAATATCCTTCTTGTATTTTGAAAGGCGACAATTCCGTTGGCGAATTTTATTCGATTGCTGTAACTAATAATTTCCAACAAGCCGATACGGGAACCAAGATGATTCACATTGGCAAAAACACAAAATCAACCATTATTTCCAAAGGAATTTCTGCCGGAAAATCACACAATAGTTATAGAGGATTGGTAAAAGTTGGGCCAAATGCAGACAATGCCAGAAACTTTTCGCAATGCGATTCACTGTTAATGGGAAACAATTGCAGCGCCAATACTTTTCCTTACATCGAAAGCAAAAATCCATCGGCCAAAATAGAACACGAAGCCACAACAAGTAAAATTGGCGAAGACCAAGTTTTCTATTGCAACCAACGTGGAATTCCAACCGAAAAAGCCATCGCTTTAATCGTAAACGGTTTCAGCAAAGACGTTTTGAACAAGTTACCAATGGAATTTGCCGTTGAAGCACAGAAATTATTGGAAATTTCGTTAGAAGGTTCAGTGGGATAATTTTTGTAAGTTTGAAGAAACATATTAAATTCAAATCACTATGGAACTCATTTTAAAAAACGTTAAGAAAAAAGATTTGCCTCTATTGAAATCATTGGCAAAATCATTGGGTTTTGAAATTGAAAAAGAGGAAAAACCATATAAACCAGAATTTGTAAAAGAAATTTTGGAGGCTGAAAAAGACCTACGAGAAGGTAGAGGTATAACAATGACAATGGAAGAAATAAAAGCGCTATGCAAATAGTATTTACTCCCAAAGCCAGAAAAGATTTAGATTTTTGGATTAAGTCTGGGAATAAAAATGTGCTGAATAAAATTTCTTTATTGATCGAAGATATTCAACTTCATCCGTTTGAAGGAATTGGAAAACCCGAACCTTTAAAGCACCATTTAATTGGTCGTTGGTCAAGAAGAATCAATCAAGAGCATAGAATTATATATAAAGTTACAGAGGAAAACACCATTGAAATATTAGACATTTTATCGCTAAAAGGTCATTACGAATAAACAAAAGAAACAAGATGTTATCAATAAAAAATTTACACGCCTCCATCGGAGACAAAGAAATATTAAAAGGAATCAACCTTGAAGTAAAAGCGGGAGAAATCCATGCGATTATGGGACCAAACGGTGCCGGTAAAAGTACGCTTGCTTCCATCATAGCTGGAAACGAAAACTACGAGGTAACTGAAGGCAAAATCTCCTTGGATGGTGAGGACCTTTCTGATTTAGCTCCAGAAGAAAGAGCGCACAAAGGAGTGTTTTTATCATTTCAATATCCTGTGGAGATTCCGGGAGTTTCGGTAACCAACTTTATGAGAACCGCAATTAACGAAACCCGCAAGGCAAATGGTCAGGAAGAAATGCCGGCCAACGAAATGCTGAAAATGATTCGCGAAAAATCGGAATTATTGGAAATTGACCGTAAATTTTTGTCGCGTTCATTAAATGAAGGATTTTCAGGTGGAGAGAAAAAACGCAACGAGATTTTTCAAATGGCTATGTTGGAACCAAAAATCGCCATCCTAGACGAAACCGATTCTGGATTGGATATTGATGCTTTGCGAATTGTGGCCAACGGAGTAAACAAATTGAAAAGTGACAAAAACGCCATTGTTGTTATCACGCATTATCAAAGATTGTTGGATTACATCGTTCCTGATTTTGTTCACGTATTGTACAACGGAAAAATAGTGAAATCAGGCGGGGCAGCATTGGCTCACGAGCTCGAAGAAAAAGGGTACGACTGGATCAAACAAGAACAAGAAGCCTAAAAATTTGTTTCAAGTTTCAGGTTTTTTTAGTTTCAAGTTGTGGAACGGAATCTTGAAACTTGAAACCTGAAACAAACTGCATATGGCTACGATAAATAGATTTGAAGATTTAGAGATTTGGCAGGAAGCAAGACGGTTGGCAAAAGAAGTACATATAATTTCTATTGAAACTGGATTAAAATCGGATTTTAAATTTAAAGAACAAATTAAATCTTCTTCGGGTTCAGTAATGGATAACATTGCCGAAGGATTTGAAAGAGATGGAAATATTGAATTTAGACAATTTTTATCCATCGCTAAAGGCTCTGCTGGAGAGACAAGATCGCAATTATATAGAGTTTTTGATTTTGACTATATAAACGAACAAAAATTCGAACTTTTAAAAAAGGATTATGAAAACTTAAGTGGTAAAATAAAAAACTTTATCAACTATCTAAACAAGAAGGACTTCAAAGGTAATAAGTTCCAATAGGCAAAACTTGAAACTTGAAACTTTAAACCTGAAACCTGAAACAAACAAAAATGGAATTGAAAGAAAAATTACTATCGTCTTTTATGGCTTTTGAAGAGCAAGTTGATGTTCATTCAGAACTTCACGATCTTAGAACTTTGGCCATAAAAAACTTTGAAAATAAAGGTTTCCCGACTAAAAAAGAGGAATCTTGGAAATATACTTCGTTAAATGCCATCTTGAAAAATGACTTTACCGTGTTTCCAAAAAACGAAAACTCAATTGAATTCAAGGATGTAAAAAAATATTTCATCCACGAAATCGATACTTACAAATTGGTGTTTATCGACGGCATTTTTAGTTCGCATTTGTCTTCTACAACTCACGAAGGAATCGATGTTTGCTTGATGTCATCGGCATTGAACAAGCCAAAATACAAAATGGTAATTGACACTTATTTTAACAAAATTGCCAGCAAGGAAGAGAGTTTGACTTCATTGAATACGGCTTTCGCCAATGAGGGAGCCTACATCAACATCCCAAAAAGCACTGTGGCCCGAAAACCAATCGAGATTATGTATTTCTCGACCGGAACCGAAGCGGCACTTATGGTTCAACCTCGAAATTTGATAATTGTAGGCGAAAATTCACACGTTCAAATCATCGAAAGACATCAGAGTCTGAATGACACCCGAGCCGAAGGCGAACTGAGCGAAGCTAATCCCGTTTTGACCAATTCGGTTACCGAAATTTTTGCCCAGAAACGAGCCATCGTTGATTATTATAAAATCCAGAACGACAATCTCTCCGCCAATCTCATTGACAATACTTATGTTTCCCAAAAACAAGAAAGTCACGTTTCGGTTCAAACCTTCTCCTTTGGAGGGAATTTGACCAGAAACAATCTAAATTTCTATCATTTTGGCGAAAGATTGACCAGCACGCTAAACGGAATTACGATTGTTGGCGAAAAACAACACGTGGATCACTACACTTTGGTACATCACGCTGCTCCAAATTGCGAAAGCTTCCAAGATTACAAAGGAATATTTTCGGATAATGCTACGGGAGTTTTCAACGGAAAAATATATGTGGAAAAAGAAGCCCAAAAAACCAACGCTTTCCAAAAAAGCAACAATATTTTGTTGGGCAACAAATCTACCATAAATGCCAAACCACAACTGGAGATTTTTGCCGATGACGTAAAATGTTCTCACGGTTGCACGGTGGGGCAACTTGACGAAACCGCAATGTTCTATATGCAACAACGTGGAATTCCAAAGAAAGAAGCCAAAGCATTATTGATGTACGCCTTCTCGAATGCCGTAATCGAAAACATCAAAATACCGGAATTGAAACAAAGAATCACCAAGATTATCGCCGATAAATTGGGTGTTAAAATTGGATTTGATTTATAATTTTTAAACACAAAGGGCACAAAGTTGAATTATAAACTTTGTGCCCTTTGTTATTTTTACTTTGTGCGCTTTACTTCATCCGTTCGCTGACGCTCGGGTGTGGTTAAGTTTACTTCTTCAAACTTCCCACAACCTTACTCAACAATCCATTAAAATCAAACTTGGCAACCTTCAATCCAATTATTTTTTAATTGATTTCAAAATTGGACTAGCCCAAGAATTGACGTCGTTGTATATTTTTTCCAATTTTCCGTTTGAGGCACGAAATAAGAGTTTTGCTTCTTTGTAGTCTTCTGAATTATCATAAACATAAAGTCTGTCTACAAAAGTAGAAACTACACAACAATTAGAAATTGATTTGGTATATCGAGAGATAATTTTTGTAATTGGCACATCGTGACCGCCTTCTAAAACTCTATGGGTAATTCGATTGGCATTTATAGCAGGATGATTAGTGCCTACAAAAAAGAGACGAATAAAAAAACCGTTGTTTTTAGCAAGAGCAAGAAAATCAATTTTATCGGAAGCAGAAAAAACAGTCTCAAAAATTAAACTCTCTTTATTTGAAATACAATTCAAGCGTCTCTCTTCTGCAAGTTTAGCGGCTTTATAAACATTTTCAGTATTATTCCAATCTCCAAACTCATCTTGGGCAATCTGGTCTGGATTAATATAAACACACCCTTTTATCCACTCGTGTTTTAAGATTTGTGTGGTAATGGACGTTTTTCCAGAGCCGTTTGGTCCTGCTATAACGATTAACGTTGGTTTATCAAATTTCATTTAAAGACAATCGTTTGCTGAAACGAATTTTAGCTTCTTTAATTTCTTGGAGTTGGATTGTTTCAAGCTTTTTTTTAGCTATTTGAGAACGTTTTTTTACATCAACGAGAACATCTTGCATCAACTTTTGCAATTGTTTGTCTGTTGGTTCTTTGCCTGATAAAAAATTATAGTTGCTTTCCATCTTCAAGGGATTTAATGGCTAAATTACAAAAAAATACTCTTGCACTTGAAAAAAATTACTTCTTCAAACTTCCCACTACCTCACTCAACAGCCCATTAAAATCAAATTCGGGATCTTCTTTCAAACCCATTCTCACAATTACTAAATCGTGGTTGGGGAAAATAGCGACCATTTGGCCTTGATATCCACTGCAATAAAACATATCTTTTGGCACATCGGGGAATTTTCCGCCAGCATTGAGCCAGAAATGGGCACCATATTTTCCGTTGGAACCATTAGTTGGTGCTGCTACATATGTGGCCCAACTTTCGTCAAATAATTGCTCGCCGTTCCAATTGCCTTTGTGCAAATAAAGCAATCCAAATTTTGCCCAATCCCTTGTCGTTGCCCAACTGTAGGATGAACCCACATAATTTCCTGCCATATCCGTTTCAACAAGCATCGAGGTCATTCCGATTTTATCAATCAAATCCGAGTACCAAAAATCAAGATATTCCTGATGCGTTTTGAATTGTTTTCTCAAAATTCCCGAAAGCAAATTGGTCGTTCCCGAAGAGTAATTCCATGTGGCGTTCGTTTTCCCTACCAGCGGTTTGTCGATTTGTGATTTTGACATATCCGCATCCAGAAAAAGCATTTGGGTTACATCCGAAATTTTGGTGTAATCTTCTTCCCATTCCAAACCAGAATTCATATGAAGCAAGTCGTTGATGGTAATTTTTGCTCGTTCATCGTTTGCCCATTCAGCGATTGGAGCCGGTTTATTGATGTCGATTTTCCCTTGTTTTTGCAAAACGCCAAATAGTGTGGCTGTAATACTTTTGGTCATCGACCAACCTAAAATTTTGGAGTATTTATCGAAACCCGTGTCGTATTTCTCGGCGATGATTTTGTCTTTGTAAATCACCAAAACTGAACGGGTTCTTTTGTTTAGTTCTCCTTTTTTGTCAAAAGCATTGGCAACAGCCTTTTCTAGTTTGGCATAGTCAATATTGGCAAAAATGCTGTCTTTTGGTTCGTTATTCCCATAAGGGAAAGGTAAATTATTCGTCAATTTTGTCCTTTTTGGGACTTCATACGGTTTCGAAACGTCGAAATCATCGTTGATTAAAGTAGCGCCCAAACCTTCGCGGTAAATCGCTTTTCGTTCCTTCAAACCATAAACCGAAGCGGTGGCAAATTTTCCGTTTTCATCAATTTTGTTTTCGGCCAAGGTTATCATTTCGATGTCATTGTCGCCTTCTTCAATCCTTTCCTGCGAACGAAGGTCTATAAAATGACCGGAAGCCATACTTTTTGCCGAAAAGCCGGAAATTAAATCCAGTTTGGGATAAGTGGTGTAGCCAAAATATATTAGGACTATAAATAAGGCAAGTCCAAGAAATTTGAATATTTTTTTCATAAAAAGTGAATTATAAAACAATGCAATATAATTATTTTTTTGCCACGAATTCACGAATTTAATTGTGAAACAACATCAAAATTAACAGAAGTAAATTCGTGAATTCGTGGCTAAACTAATTTAGTTTTATTACTTTTGTATTTAGAATTTTTCTAAATAACAAAATGTTAGACATAAATAAAATTAGAGCCGATTTCCCCATACTTTCCAGAACGGTAAACGGAAAACCATTGGTGTATTTCGACAACGGAGCCACTTCGCAAAAACCACAAATCGTGATTGATGCGATTGCCAAATATTACCAGGAAATCAACGCCAATATTCATCGTGGCGTGCATACTTTGAGCCAATTGGCAACGGATGCTTATGAGATTTCGCGTGGGAAACTGCAAAATCACATCAATGCAAAATTTGCCCACGAAGTGATTTTTACTTCGGGAACGACACATGGAATTAATGCTGTTGCCAATGGATTTGCTTCGATATTAAAACCAGGCGATGAAGTTTTGGTTTCGGCCTTGGAACACCATAGTAATATTGTGCCTTGGCAAATGTTGTGCGAAAAAACAGGAGCTGTTTTGAGGGTAATTCCAATGAATGAAAATGGCGAATTGATTATGGCTGAATATGATAAATTACTTTCGGATAAGACCAAAATCGTAACAGTAAATCACATTTCGAATGCTTTGGGCACGGTTAATCCCGTTAAATATATGATTGACAAAGCGCACGAATTTGGCGCGGCAGTTTTGATTGACGGAGCGCAAGCCGTTCCGCATTTGAAACCCGATGTGCAAGCTTTGGATTGTGATTTTTATGTATTTTCCGGACACAAGATTTGTGGGCCAACAGGTGTTGGAATTCTATACGGAAAAGAATCTTGGCTTAACAAATTACCTCCCTATCAAGGCGGTGGCGAAATGATAAAAGAAGTGACTTTTGAAAAAACCACTTATGCCGAATTGCCACACAAATTTGAAGCGGGAACTCCTGACATTGCGGGAGGAATTGTTTTAGGCACAGCCGTGGATTATATGAATTCTGTTGGTTTTGACAACATTCAACAACAGGAATTAGAATTATTAGAATATGCCACGAAACGATTGTTGGAAATCGAAGGCTTGAAAATTTATGGAACGGCCAATGAAAAAACCTCAGTGGTTTCGTTTAATGTTGGCGAAATTCATCCGTATGATATTGGTACAATAATTGACAAATTGGGAATAGCCGTTCGAACCGGACATCATTGCGCCCAACCTATCATGAATTTTTTCAATATTCCGGGAACGATTCGCGCTTCGTTTGCTTTTTATAATACTAAAGAAGAAATTGACGTTATGGTGGAAGCCATTCGAAAAGCGCAAATGATGCTTTCCTAAAAACAATATTATGAAACTATTCACCATGATTTTTTTGAGTCTTTTTCTAAGCAAAAGCTGCGAAAGTAAAGCCCAGAAGGACTTAAAAACAGCTGTTTTGGAATATACTGCCAACACCCGAGGTTTCTATCAAAAGATTACGATTCAAAACCAAATGGTCACTGTTTCCAAAGACAGAAGCGGCAACGACAAACCAGTTGGTACAAAGATTTCGGCTAAAGATTGGAACGAATTGGTGGGTTATTTTGAAACCGTCGAATTGGATAGTTTAGCGACTTTAAAAGCACCGACTGAAAAACGTTTTCACGATGGTGCAGCCATTGCCTCTTTAAAAGTTACTTATAAAGATAAAACATATCAAACTGAGGCTTTCGACCATGGTTATCCGCCGGAAGCCATCAAAAAGTTGGTTACAAAAATAAATTCATTTGCTAAAGAAAAACAATGAACATAAAAGAAATACAAGAGGAAATAGTAGACGAGTTTTCCATGTTTGACGATTGGCTGCAACGCTATGAGTACATTATCGATTTAGGAAAAAAATTGCCTTTGATTAGGGAAGAATTCAAAACCGACGACAATATCATCAAAGGTTGCCAATCGAAAGTATGGCTAAAGGGAGAACAAAATGAAGACAAAATTGTATTCACGGCCGATAGTGATGCGATTCTAACCAAAGGAATTATAGCCCTATTAATTCGGGTGTTTTCTGGTCAGAAATCTTCCGATATTTTGAATGCCGATATGGATTTCATTGACGAAATTGGACTCAAAGAACATTTGTCGCCCACGCGAGCCAACGGATTGGTTTCGATGATTAAAAATATAAAAATGTACGCTTTGGCGTTCGATGCAAAAAAATAATTGTCTAACCATATAAGGCATTTAAGGACATATAAGGAGAATAGAAATTAATTGGATTTAAAATTATGACAAAAACATATCTAAAAGATTTGATTTATCAGGTTAATGGTTGTGCAATAGAAGTTCACAAACATCTTGGACCTGGACTTTTAGAAAGTGTTTATCATAGTTGTTTGAAAAAAGAATTAACAATAAGAGGATTTGATTTTCAAACAGAATTATTAATTCCCGTAAATTATAAAGGACTAGAAGTTGAAGCAGGATTGCGATGTGATTTGTTTGTGGAAAAAAGTTTAGTATTAGAGCTTAAAGCAATCGAAAAAGTTTTACCAATTCACGAAGCACAGCTTTTAACTTATATGAAACTTTTAGAAGCCC